>Ga0307514_10000170_pt1 | contig 185638 bp, 179 predicted proteins | sample 16_EM_MG_FD_203088 | JGI IMG/M metagenome (GOLD analysis project Ga0307514, IMG submission 203088) | Populus trichocarpa ectomycorrhiza microbial communities from riparian zone in the Pacific Northwest, United States - 16_EM | ecosystem: Host-associated > Plants > Roots > Unclassified...
GACTTTGAAACAGCTTCGACTCTTGTCTTGTCTTGATTTCCTCGAAACGAACCTCGAGCCTCTTGCCCCGCTTTCAGTATAACATTAGTGTTACCAATATCACCTACGCCCGACCCCGCCCGTTACAGGAATGGCAAGTTCCAACCATATGCATGGAAAGAAGTACATAATCAAGGCTGCGTAAGCAGAATTCACCCGGTTATTCCCAATACTACGGTATCACTGTTCGTAGTATATATTTGATTACTTACTCATTCAATACTTTCGTTTACTCTTTTTTCCAGTGATTGGTGTACTTCTTTCTGTCAAAAACTGAGCACAGACATAAATGGTGATATACTATACATACCATTCCACTTTGCGGATATTTGTCTCTGACGAGGATGTACCAATTCATGCTGATTCCAATTCATGTCACACATATGATTCATGAATATTCTACCGAATCTACTCATCCATTTTATGATTGATGTTCTCTCTATAGCTTGTTAGTCAGATCCCACAGGAATGTTACAATTTGTAAGTACTTGTTAAGGAATACAACACATCAAGAAACTTTCTGAACAGGAACCACAACATGTATCTGATATGTTTGCAGACATTATGAAGTTTAACTCAGTATCTGGGATGAATATTTCAACCAACTATTCTGTTCTGTCAAGTATGCCAGCACATGTGTCAGTCTGGATAATCCCAGAAGTAAAGTTAAGTCAAATTGCAGGTCTGCCAAATCCAGGCTATTTGGGATTTTGGATATTTGAATGTAAATATATTAATTACATGACAAGCTCAAAAAAACTCATTCACCAGAATCACTAACACTGCATGGTGTGTGTACTCCAGATGGAACCAAGGTAGATGTAGTACAGTGGCAGTACTAGATCAGGAGATATGAAAACATCCATTTTGATATAATCTATTCACAGTATTGCTGCCATAGAACATCTTACTGTGATAACTTCCTTGAAATCTTAGGGTATCACTTCCTCTCCTACATGCACCAATTCATGCATTGAGATCCAGCCAATAATGACTTGTCCACATTCTAAATCAGTATAAGGAATAATAATATATAGTAGACTTGTTTACAAGATAAAATAATCCATAAAAGGAGAGATTTAAATGTGTTCTGGATGACATTGATACCTTTACATAAGAGATATTAGAGATATATGGCAATAATATTTAAAAACAAAATTTGATAATTAAGAGGACAATCTGTTTTCCCATGGAATGAATTGAATTGGAATACTCTATGCCAACCAACTCTATGTAAAGAGGACACTTGCTGGAACAACTCCACAGGCCAATAACAATGTTATTGAAATTTCCTAGAGAAGGCTGTGACTGTAACTGAAGAGTAAGAAACCTTGTAGAGTCTTAGATATCGAAAACTGGGCTGGATTGATATGAAGTTCAATCTGGTCATATGTCTGTCATACAATCTATATTATGAGACAACTCTCCACACAGAGTATTGTTATCAGCAGAATGATTCCACACCATCAACTTAAGATTGCAAAATTTCTTACATCATTCCTGAATTCATTCCAGGATTGTTAAATTACCTAATACTCAGAACTTTCAGAGCAATGAAGTATCATTGATACACTCTAACAGAATTGTTCTCCCTAATCCTTTACTATCCACAAAGGCTGAAAGTATAATCTCTTTCTCATGAAACATCCAAATATCAAACATACAGGTACAGAACTTGTATTCACTGCAATCTTTCTAATACTCTTTTTTAACCAATATCTTATCCCCACAACTAATGCTAGAACTCTTTTGACACTTATCTACAAAATATTAAAGTTGATGGTACAATTGAAGCATATGAAATAGTATGTAATCTCATTAAGCCTGTCAGTTATTACATCTGAATGATAGTTCACTTACCAGGTGAATACCCATATGAAATTGAATGACCATAATTGTGTCTGCTAGTCTCTGACAATCAGATGTAAGATGAATGTTCTGAGTTGCAGCCAGTATATTCCCCCCTCGACTGCAGTGCAATAGATTGTTTTAGCCTGTACAGCTTCACAAATGTCTGGAACGATGATATACACAAGCAGTCTTCAAAATTCAAGGCTATGATGGAAAAAGTAATTTTTTCAGAGTGGAAGACAATCAAGTTAGCAATAACAGTGCAATATATTAACTAGTAAGCTATGGTACTGTAATCCTACAGTGCTGGTCATTATGATCAGGTTGTAACATCTCCTACTATGCCTCCAATTATCTGAATCCAATCAGCCAGTCAATATTTGACCATCAAGGTGAATCACTAAGCTACGCAGTGTGAGATATACATTATGCTAAACCATTTTGTTGCTTCAGAATAAATTATTCTGCATCGTACCATGTGGAAATAGTCAGTTTTGTTTATTAATTTTCCTATCATGAATGTAAAGATGCTATTGCTGCAATATTATATAGTGGCTAATGCAAGATAACTTGTTCTAAATATCTTGTTTTGCTTTGATACTATATAAGATTTAGAAAGTGCTTCACATGAATTTACAATTCAAAACCAGTGCAATTACCATGCCAGGACAAATTTTATTCTTAACAATTGATATAATCTAATTTATAGTAGCTTTATACAGTTTCATTATATTTGCATTGCTATATTCCAAGTAATAATACTGCTAATTAGCAAGAACTCCGAACATGTTTTTCTATATCCATGTTATTGCTTAATACATTTATCTCTTCCGGGGTGATGAAGTATCCATTTCTTAATCGGTATAGTTGAGTAATGAATAGTCAATAATGATGGAGTCAAGGTGTTGTCTGCATTTATTGACATGTTGTTTACATACTTTCCTTTTATATCAAAATGAATCAGGTCAATTAACTGTACTTGACTTTTGTTGTAAGAAGTAAAATCCAATAGTATTATTTTTATCAGTGTAATTACCAATTGGCAGTAATTGTAGATATTGAAGTATAGCTATCACAGTTTAAAATACATACCAGGTCAAGTTTAATCACCAGGGCTACAGTTGAATCAATACAACTTAGATAATAAAATCAATGCACATCTGTTGTACTTTCTACAGGAGTCATTTGTAGCAAGATCAAGTACATATAGTATAATAAAGTGAGTTTCACTGACCATGCAAGAATAACAAGAGTTAGAAAGTATGATATAATCATGTGTATGATATTCAAGATCAGGTATTTACTTTTATCAGATCCATTAGCTGTCTTCCTTTCTGGTTTTGAATTACTTATCCAATCACAAAGTATTCAGTACCTGAGGTATGCATGAGTGGGTTTATTTTCCACTTCACATCTCTGATTTATGATATCTCCAATATTTGTTGTGTTGTTTGAGTTTAAGCCAAACAAAATACTAGAAATAGATTATTTTGCACAATGGTATTATGGATATTGTAGATTTTGCAAATTGGTGATTGGGAGAGGAATGTATGCATATTTATGCACATTGCATGTAGAGAACACTTTGTTATTGGACCAAAATTTTGTAGACTTAATCAGGAAGGAAATTGTGGATTTGGACAGTAATACATGGTGCAATCAGGTACATACCACCAGTCAACCAATGAGAATGCTTCGTGGTGACAGCATATTGATGACACCCACGTCATTATACGTATAATTACCCAACCATCTGGGTACCGTTTTTGACGATTGTTAGACGGTCAAAAATGCTTTTGCAATAGTTGTATGATAACGACGGTCAGACGACCGCTGTTAAAAACCCCCCTTTTTTCATACAGTAGCGAGGATTTGGTGGGTATGGTAGGGTCCACAATGTTGAGAGCAAAAGTGAAAGTACAAAGAAGCTCAATTGTCTGTCGGTCTAAAGAGAGAGAAAATGGCAGGCTTATATACAGAGAAACGACCATACTCGGCGAAGCCGAGTATCACAACCGGAGCCCGAAGCCAAATACCAGTGCCGGGGCTAGGCCTCTTCCTCGATATGGGGCCAGGCGATGCCCATGGAGGCTACAAGCCACCGGCCTGATGCCCGCAGCCCTAGGCCGATTGGGGCTGTAAGGCCCTGAACGCCACCGAAGCTACCGGGCTAAATCTCATGCTAACAAACAATCACTGTACAAGAGCTGCTTCCCAAGTCACTCTACAAATTTGTCCCTTTTTTTATCGGACTGTTCTATATGTTAAATCTCATCTGCGAAAAGCCTGTATATAATTTGTTTATATAGAGGCTGTGGTTGTGATGGGCTCAAGTGGCTCGGGGGAGCACTCCTGTGGGCGGAGGGGCTATAAAAGGTACACCTGTGTTGTAATCTTTTTAAACTAGCGCATCACTTTATTCTCCATTTTCTAAAGGGCTTATCTTTTCAGTTATAGCTCTCTATTGTGTCATTGTTGTGACAACGCCATTTTTCGTGTCCGTGGAGCGCTCGGCTGCGGCTCTTTTTGCGACCACCACGAAGGCTATTGCTATTGCTACCGGACTATATCCGACTGCCGGCGTCATATGCGGAGTATAATACTTCTGAGAGAATTTGCGATCAGCTTGACACACATTTATTTTGGCGAGGTGAGAGTGGACAAATCACTGGCAGCAAACCCAAAATACACTGCGACGAAACAACTTACGGGTGACGGATTAGCACGAGGTTGATTGGGATTAATGAAGTTTTATTCAGCGTGGTGTTTTGTTCAAGCTGTGCAATCAACGTACTTGCGTTGGCCCTAGTTATGGGTCGATGAAAGTGGAAAATGGCGGCCCTATGGTGTTACACATAAGGGAATGATTCGTTCAAAAACCCCGCAACTTACCACCCAGCCCCAAGGTGACGTAAGAACTGTCACTCGCAGAGATAAGACAGCTCCCTGCCGATTGGTTTTTTAGATCGTTCCACACCACAGCCTAGTCTGTCATACGGCTTTAGATACGGCGTTAGGCAATGTCCACGCTAACGAGAAAAAGTGGTCTGACAGGCCAACCACAGCCCCCTCATTACCTATCTAATACCAGACAATAAAGAGTTATCGGTTTCATTCCATAGCCAAATCTCCTAGCAGAGTTTGAATCACCCCCAAGGTGTAACGATGTTCAAGCGATTTGGAGAAACCCTTTCCGCACACACCTCGCGCACCGGTAGACGCTTCAGCCGTTCACCATCTCCCGTGCCGCCAGTCCCGCACGGTGCAGCAGGTACTAACTCCACGCTCACCACTGAACCACCCAGCCAGCTCCCCACATCTACCACAGTAGTCCCTACTCCCAGTCCCGATACCCATAGCTATGCAGTTCCTGTCGCAAGGGTCTCTTCTATCACTCTTGTGCCTCCGCTGCGCGATGATGGCGCTTCTTTCCATCATCAACCGACATGTTTCCGAATATCTGGAATACCTCTTAGCTGGTCCACTCATGACCTCAGACAAGCGTTGCTGCTTATCGATCCGGAACTTAGTTTCACGGACGGTGTCCAGCTTTCTAAACCGACTCCTGCCTGCTGCGACTACACGATGACGGCCATGCTTAATTTCGACCAATGCACGGCGTACTTTGGGAGTTTTGAACGAAATGAAGAACGATATAAAGTATTTAGGACACATAATCGACAAGAGCGACTGGTTATCGACAAACACTTCTATGATTTGACGCCGTTGAGCAACCCACGGACACCGATAGCTGCCGAGTAAGTACAATTGCTGCGAGAACCGTATTTGCCGGTCAAACTCGTACTGGTTGTAGTGCATGTAGCTTGCATTGGACACCAGTATATTGCTCTCAATTGTCTGGCCCGCAACTCTTCTGGGTTATTTATCACTTCAAGTGTGACGGCGAGTAGAAATACAATTGGCGTCACATGCAACCTGCACGCACTACGGAGGTAGCAACTTTCGCCCGGTTATACGGCAACTTCTTGCTCAACTGCTGATTCGCGTACATCTAGTGTGATTGCGATCACCGGGCTTGGTGGCCATGCATTTGGATCATGGAGAGGTCGGGCCTCAACAGACCGCCCCATTGATCGTCCCATGTGGCTACGTGATTTTTTGCCTGTCAATTTCGCTAACATTCGCATTATGACGTATGGCTACGATAGCAGCCTAAAAAATCCCAACGGGGCAAACTTAACCGACTATCGACGCAACTTTAGAGAGTGTCTACAAAATGCTCGGCGCGATTGTCCGGTACATATTGTTTTGCTAGTTCCCCATTTCCACTACAGCGTTGAAGCAGTTGAGTTTCTAACAATGCTTTTCAATTCTCTAGGAACGACCCATCATCTTCATCGGTCACAGCTTGGGAGGACTCTTAATCGTCCAGGTAGGACCTTCCTAGGCTTCATGTCCGTTCAGATACAGCTGCTAACAAATGCAGACGTTAATTGAGTGCAGTCAGTACTCTCAGTACCCTGACATCCGTGACTGCATTCTAGGAATATTCTTCTTCGGAACACCACACCAAGGACTCAGGACAGTGGAACTTTGTAACATATTCGATGAGCAGCCAGATGCAGATGTAAAGGTTCGAGATCTACTTGCTCAATTACATGAAGGTTCCGAATATTTGGAGAACCAGCAGGAGGCGTTGCGCCAGATGTGGGATACAATCCGCGGGAAGGTTATCACATTCTATGAGACAGAAACGACAAAATCGGTCAAGAAGGTGGCGCCTGGAGTATTCCGAAGAGAGGGCGTTGAGGTCCAAATGGTGCAGAGGTTGTCAGCTCAGCTTTATCTCCCAAAGGAACATCGCTTTCCAGTCACCTCGAATCACCGGGATATTGTGAAATTTGATTCGCAGCAGTGTAGAACGTATCAAACGGTTGTTACGTATATGAAAGAATGTCTTGGTAAGCACCAAACTGTGATTACTAAAATTGAACACCAGTACTGATGTGAACCATGGGGCAGACCAAGTACGCAATGAACGAGTTGTAGAATCACTCAGCAGCTTTTTTTCTGCTGAAGAATTTGGTCATTATTACTGTGATCAGAAAGCTCATCTTGATGCTTTATCACTGGACCCTGAGTTGGAGAACGGAAAGTTGTTCTGGATCTTCAAAAACATAGACTACACAAACTGGAAAAAAGTCAAGGAAGGAGCCTCAGTCCTCATATTGCGTGGCTCCCGCAACTTGGAATACGCAGCATCCCAAATCATACGCAAGATGACGGGCAATAAAGTCGCTGATTTGGTCCTGCATTTCTTTTACAACTCATTAAAAAACGTAGAGTGCAACTGGCAGCATGTGTCGTGTGTGTGGACGCTGCTTATTCAGACGATTGAAGGCTTTCCGCTATCACAAAAACAATGTCTCCTAACTGTTTTCTTCAGTCAGGCATTAGACACCATTGGGGACGAGGAACTTGCAAAAATGCTGCCCGATAAGCCTATGGAAACAATCCAGTGTTTATTGCTCCATTCTGATTTGACAAACCTTTGGGTGGCTCTTGCACAAACACTTGGAAAGTCAGAGGAGTTACGCCTACGAGGTACCGAACCAAAGCTACAGACGTCCTGCCAAACTAAACGCAACCTGGCAATGGTTTTTGATCTCAACGATTTCTCTATCGAAACTTACAGATTATTGATCGGTATCATCCGTGGTACATTGCGATACTTGCGGCAATACTATGCGAGCGTAAAAATTCTGCTTGTAAATCCTCCCCCGACAGGTGACCTTGAACTCCGTGAATCAGAGGTCCTCCTTGAATACGATCGAGAGAGACAGGGTTAGTACCGCTTACTTGCATCGCAATTCTGACCACGCTAATTGTATTCTCCAGAGTGTCTTAAGACACTGCATGTCAATAATACGCGTTATTCGAATGTCACGACTCACCACAAAGATACATTTGAGTGGCTCTGGACAAGTCCTGAATATGTCGCTTGGAGCTGTGCTGAGCGATCAAGCTTGCTACTTATTGACGGAAAGCCAGGGAGCGGTAAAAGCACACTGGTACGGTACTTCAAAGACCATCACGGCTCCCAGTCTTACACCGTCGGAGAGCATGCAATTGTTTCGGACTTCTTTTACAGTCGGCGAGATGGAGAATCAGAGAGAAGCCACTGCAACATGTTGCGGTCACTACTGTACGACATACTTGCGGCAGACGAATCTTTTTTCATTCATTTTCAGGAACAGTTTCGGCATCTAAGTGGTGAAGTCAACGGTTCCTGGCCATATGGAACATTGAAGAGCATACTACTTGCCTGCGGGAGGCACCCACTGAAAAGGACGCTTGTGTTTATCGTTGACGCAATAGACGAATCGGACGAGACCGATCGGTGGGATGCTACCTCCTTCTTACTGCAGCTATCGACCCCTGTGAGCACGAATTGCGTTGTCAAAGTATTTCTCGCCAGTCGACCGATCAACGAACTCCAACAAGACCCGACTGTTACATGCAATTGTATTCGGTTGCAGGAACGAAATAAGGAAGACATTTACAAATATACAGATGCCTTTCTTGGAGATCAGGTGTTCTGTCATGCCCAAGGCTTTAAGAAACAAGCTCAAGAATACATTGTCCAGCACGCCGATGGTGTGTTCTTGTGGGTATCATTGATTCGGAAAGCGTTGGTGCGGTATGCAAGTAATGGCAGGAGTATAGCTCAACTGATGACGTATCTGAAAGGGCTCCCCATGGAGATTGCGAGCTACTATGTTCTTATGCTTGAGGCGTTGGAGAGTGGTGATCCGGATGATATCAGAGATGGCAGACGGGTTCTTCAATTCTGTCTGTTCTCTCACCGCGCGGTGAAACTCATCGAGCTAGATCACGCTCTGGCGATTCCTGGCCATAGCCTGGACACTGGCCTTGATACGGCGTCTTGGGAAGCTAGGAGACCTATAGATATTCGTAAACGGGTGACTCACTGTGCTGGCAATTTTGTTGAAATTAGAAGCCGGAGACTCCTAGGAGCCGACGGTAAGTCCCCGGTTTTTTTTGACTTTTCCGTATGAAAGGAACTCATGCTGCGCTTAAGACAGGGACGGATATTCGGTTGTCCAAGTCATGCATCAGACTGTACGCGAGTTTTTCCGTAGTCATTGCAGCACCACGATTCAGTCTCCCTTCCACAACCTCAATGAAATGGAGGCTTTGTCAATGATCAAGTTGACTTGCGTTCATTATTTGATGCTTCATTACCGAGAGATCACGCTCAATTTTCCAAAACCTGCGGAGAAGTGGAGCTCTGCAGATTATCACAAGTTTGTCCAATACCTTGATACAAGGGCATTCATCATGTACTCGCTGGAGAACCTGACACAACAAATGGGCGGTATTGATCCGGACATCAGTCGAATCCTGTCTGAATTCATAAACAAGCTACCAAAGTGTCCATCGTCTCCAGCATTTTGCCTGCTGAAACTTCTGGCCGTTGACAAAACCGACTGGACTATCGCTAAAGAACAACGAAATAAGCTATTGCAAGTTGCTGCAACGCAAGGTTGTGTTATGGCAATTGGCAGTATGTTAGCAGCAGCTGCAGACTGTGATTCTGTTGACAAATACCGGCAGTCACCGTTGCACCTTGCTGCAAAGAACGGCCATGTAGCAACGACCCAGTACTTACTCGATCATGGCGCCAACATACATGCTAAGGATTCTCGTAAGTGGACAGCTCTGCATGTGGCCTGCCTGTATGGTCACATGGATATCACTCGGTTGCTACTTCAACATGAAGCTACGATAGAGACGGGGGATAATAATCATATGACACCGCTGCATCTAGCCGCCGTAAGAGGGCACAATGCAACGGTGAGGCTGCTACTAGACCACAATGTCAACATTGAGGTTCGAGATTGCAAAAGACAGACAGCGCTGCACATGGCAGCCGGTAATGGCCACGAGGCCACGGTCCAAGTACTAATGGAGGATGGTGCCCAAATTGAGGCCCTGACAAGCCGGGGAGCAACTGCTCTACACTTGGCCAGCATGTATGGGCACAGTGCCACAGTCCGGCTACTTCTTGAGTACAATGCCAATATCGAATCTCAGGATTCGGAGCAATTAACAGCATTGCACTTAGCCAGTAAGAATGGGCACTCGACCACGGTCCAACTACTCCTAGATCGTGGCGCCAACATCATGGCCCAAGATACCTTCCAATCGAGCGCCCTACTCTTGGCCGCCAGTCAAGGACACTCGGGAACAGTAAGTCTGCTACTTGACAACTCAGCCAGTATAGAAGACCAGGATCGCGATGGTTGGAGAGCGCTGCACTTGGCTAGTGGGAATAATCACGAAACGACAGTCCGACTTTTGATTGCGTGCAATGCGTACATTGAAGCTCAATCCGATTTGGGCCGAACTGCCCTTCACCTAGCCACTGAATACGGCTTTGAGACTATCGCTAGCCTTCTGTTAGACAGCGGTGCTAACATTGAGGCACAAGATTTGGACAAAGAGACGGCGGTACACGTGGCCAGTAGGAATAACCACGTAGAGACGGTTCGACTGTTAATTGCACGCAATGCCAACGTTGAGGCTCGATCATATTTAGGACGGACAGCACTGCACATGACCGCTCAATACGGTTGTGAGGCGACTGCCAAGTTGTTATTAGACCATGGCGCCAACATTGAAGCACAGGATTTGGACAATAAGACGGCGATACATATAGCCAGTTGGATTAACCACGACGAGACTGCCCGACTGCTCATTGCGAAAAATGCCAACATTAGGGCTCAATTAGCCTTAGAACGGACACAACGGGCTGATATCTCTTATAGCGACAAGCATATTACCTATTTCAGCACCAACAGTGAAGAACTGGATTGTTTCTTATCGGCGGCAAAGAATCTGGTGGCTGCAGTGAAGGGAGACTCTGCCATGGTCAAGTTTCTGCTCGACTGTGGTGCAAACATCGAGGCACGGGATTCGCAACAGCAAACAGCGCTGCACTTGGCAGCCAGCGTAGGGCACGACACTACAGTATGGTTATTACGAATACGCGGTGCAAATATAGATTCCAAGGATCGGCACAATCAAACGCCAAAGGACTTGGCCAAAGAGAAAGCGTACACCCTCACAGCCCAGCTATTGCCATCTCAATTGCCATCTCAATCTCGGCTATCACAACCTCAATCTGGGCTATCACAACTCCTAGGGTAGGAAGAGCATTAATAAGGGCAAGATAGTAAGTTCTGGAAGGTTCGGTTTGTCTGTTAAAATATCACCCAGTTCGCACCCACTAACGTACGCCTGTAGCAGGGAAAGGTGTCAGTGGATTACAGAGCTTTTGCCCAATATAATCGATGAGTATCATGTGATTGCTTGGCTATTCCGTGGGTTGCCATATTTAGTATCGTTCATACGACATTTTGTCTACTGGTTTCTCCTTTTCTCTTCTCCTGATATTTAGTACGTTAGACAATCAACATACGCATCTCCACCTCAACGAGACACCAGATGAAGCGTTCATTCTCTTAATCAGCACTAATTTGAATGTTGACTTCCTCGGTAGCATGTACTGTACTAGCCACACTGGTTCGGACGTCAGCAGTCAAAATAGTGTGTCCGAAGAAGTTTTCATTGTGGATTTGATCGGTTTTTGATCATTCCGGATTCAAAAAATCTGTCAGCATGAAAAAAGTGTCCAAACCACTGTGACCAGTACAATAGGTTAGCTTGCTACCTCAAGACTTCGGGAGTCTCCAATTCGAACTTCTCTGATTAACAACCCATATGCTACCCAATGGATAGGAAATGTCAGAGACTACCTTCTAATGAAACTATTTGAGGAATCTGGCAAGCTGTGGAGTATTTCCGGGTAGCCCATGGGACTTCTAGATCTGTTAACACTGTACAATGCCGGTCAAGTAATCAGTGTGCTCAACAGTCCAGTCCGGCATTTTTGAGCCTTGGACTTGCCGGCCTGCTAACTCGGGAGAATAAGCCGGGCCGGACTGAATAAATCTAGGTACTTGTTTCATGAACTGTAGGTTCCTGCAGGTACCTGAATTCAAGGGCTGTTTTCTAGCAAGTATGATATCATTAATAGAGACTGGCGCATGTAACAAAAGAACTCAAGTACACGCATAATCATCAGATCTTATACATCCTGGCGGTCTAATGCAGCGAGCATATCCTGCAACTTCTTGACCTTCGTCACCTCCACAATTTTAGCCTTACCCCAAGATTGCAAACACTCCACTGCATGTATAATGTCATCTCCCAGCCTGTTGCGACGCTCACTGATAAGCAGCTTCGAACTGCAGGTACCTACAAATTTATGCAGTCCAAAAATGACACGGCAATGCCAGACTGTTTCTGAAAACCCACGGAATTGCCTGACCGGCCGGTCAGTCCGCAGGTACCTGTATTTGGGCCGGGCCGCCTGCGAACACTGCAAGTAATTACCGCTGTTTCAGATTAACTCACGGTTGCGGAAATTGTTCAGACATTTGTCATTTACTAGCAAACAACAATTCAATTATTCCTCCCCTCTACTATAGAAACGTAATAATGGGGTGGAGAGATGCCAAGTTACCGATCTCTACAATAGTTCAGCGAGTTATGGGATCACTGCACTTCCACTGCACAAAAAGTCAAGACTGTGGACATGTGCTGACCTGGCCTCGGTTGCATCATTGTAATGTTTCTTGTAGAGTGTGAACACGAATTTAGGCAGTCAATGGTCAGAGTTAATGATAATATAGCACCCGATTCACCATCCAAGGGTCTTTAGGCCAATCGCTCCAAACATGTGTACTTGGAGGTGTCTTTAGAGCTTACGTTGATGCCTACAGTCAAGCATCCTGGGAGGTATTGTTAAGTGCTATTTGGAGTGTACTTGAGAGTGTGCTCAGGAGTATGCTTCAGAGCATCTTGAGAGCATACTAGGGAGCGTACAGTCAAGCAGGCTGGGAGTATGCCATTGAGTGCAATTGGAAGTGTCCTTGAGAGCATGCCCGGGAGTGTACTTGGGAGTGTCTTGAGAGTTTACTTGAGAGTGTAAGTCAAGCAGGCGGGGAGTGTACCATCGAGAGTAATTGGGAATGTACAGTCAAGCTGGCTGGGAGTGTGTAATCGAGTGCAATCAGGTGTCTGCTTCAGAATGTACTTGGGAGCATTCAATGATGAGAATCTGGCAGCTTGCTTTCAAGTTTGTTGTATGCAGTGTGATGTATAGAATCTAGCACACAAAATCACATCCGTATCATAGTAATCTAGTCAATGCGTAGGTTCATAAGACTTTCATAGTGCCAGATGTTAAATATGCTATGAATTACCGTCCCAAAAACAGCTTCTCTATGAGTTACGTGGCGCATAAGGTTCTTTATCAAGGTTCATCTGGTTTGAGGTAAGTTGAAAATAATACAACTAGGATGTCTCGACAGGGAGGACGCGATCAGGCCGGGTTGGGTTTTGGCAGGCTGCAGATGATTGTTGGCACGGGATTTGGCCCGATGGCTTGTGTGGCTTTCGGCCTAACGCTGCGGGTATGAGGCCGGTGGCTTGCAGCCCCCATGGGCCGCCACCAGCCCCCATGTCGAGGAGTAGGGCTAGCCCCGGCAGTGATGCTCGGCATTGGTCTCCGGATGTGATACTCGGCTTCGCCGAGTATGCCCTCCTTTCCCATATATATTTGCCAGTCTTTCTCTCTCTTTGCTCTTTAGACAATCACTTTTGTACGATAGTCAATTGAATATCTCTATTCGTACTCGATTGATCTCAACAATGATCGATAAGTACTGAGTGGTTATCTTTATGAAACTTGTCTGAACACCTCTTAACATAACAAATAAAAATAATGACCATGTGTAAGAGAGAGAAGTATAACAGAGTTGAACCTAAAATTTAGAACTTAGAACTTACAGTGCAAATGCAGCTGAGAGTAGGGGTATGGAAAGGGGAGTGCATGACATGATATCTCCCACACCAGGCACAGAGAGGAAATAGTAGTGTGTTGCATGTGGGTTGGCTTGAAACGTTTGAGCTGGGCCGGCTCTGGACCCACTGGAAACACTTGAGCCAAAGTGGCTCTGGGCTGGCAGGATACAATCAAGCTGCATTGGCTCACAGTTGGCTGAAGATAATCCAGCGAGACATGGACTCAGCAGCATCAGCAAGATGTATTTTAGTCACTGGGAGCCTCCAGGAGTGTCTGTGAGGATGTGGAGTGTAAACTTAGAAGTGTCAATTTCAGGAGAGAATAAGACCATAGGAGGGCATTCTGCCAGGCCAACAGAGTAACTGCAATCTCTGATGACTGGTTCCGGAGTACCATGGGAGTGGTTAGGATCAGTTTGGGAACATCTCAAATGACTGGAGAGAACTTTGAGTGCAGTAGGGGGTCTCTCTGAACCAATGCGGGAATCCCAAACTTACTCTGAGAGATGCCTGGGATCCAATGGAAGTTCATTTGGAGGACTGTAGACACTATCTGAGACTCCTGATGTACATTTGCAATGAATTTTCTTCAACAGTGACTATGATGAATCAATTGCTGTTCTGTAACTGTTTAGAAAGATATTCATTATCATCGTCTTCAAGATTGCATTTATTGCTTCGCTGCATTAAGGTACCAAATACAAAGGCATGTGTTTCAAATAAAAATGCAGGTTGAATGGAACAATAACCCGACATGTGTTCGAACAATCTCAATCAACCATGCTGTCAATATCATCCACCACAGGTCCCATTATATCAGGGCCAATAAAAGCAAGAGTCCACAACTGAGCAATGTCACAAAGAAGCTGGAGGTTCTCTTGGTATTGGCCGAGAATTGACATCTGATAAGTAGATGAAATCACATTGCAATGTCATTTGGCTCAATGTGCGATATCAAATCAATGTCCAATAAGTTGTTAGCAAGCTGCGAATTTTAATGTAGGTTTGAAAGGTGGTATGATATATTTTGTTCAAATAGGAAAGCAACTACCAGGACAAGATGAGTGCCAGATGGGGAGGGTTGTGTGGTAAACTTGAGTACACAGCAGGTGTAAGAGGAGTCCAGAATGAAAAAGAAGAGGTACAACTCTAAGCTGAAGAGTGTATTTGGAGTTGGGAAGCACACATATTAGTTGAGAAGCACTGATAGGGGGTGTAAGGAGTACAGAATGGAATAGTGGAGTGCAAAGCCAGGCAAAGAAGGATGGACAGGGATTCAGAAGTGTTATTCGAGGAAAGGAGTATTGAAAACAGCGGAGGGGGGGGGGGGGGTGGGCAGTGCAAAATGAAATATATCAGTGACAATGCAGACTGGTGGGGGCTAGTATGATTGAGGAGATCCCTTCCCATGCTACAGAGGGTACCAACGGGAGAATATTGAGGGTATTATCGGAGAAGTGCCACCATCTAACGGCGACAATTAATCCAAGGCCGGGTCAGCACCTGTGAGTATTGTGTATTGCCACTGCACTTGGATTTGCATCAAATAACTTACCACCGTACATTCGATATTTACTGTGATGCTGACGTGTGGAACTGTATGACCAAAATATCTGGCTGGAGTCAAGTGTAGGAGTATGTGCTGTTACAGCCAATCAGGACAGAGAGGATTGATTAGTGTAAATCCCTGCAGAGATGCACTGAAAGCTGGGAAATTGCCTGTGGAATGAAATACATAACTGTCAATCTAAGCAGAGGAGTGGTAGTGGGGATGAAAGAGCAGATATTGTAGCAGTGATGCACCACCAGCGCAGATAGCAAGTGGCCCACCAATCTGTGATTGATGTGTACAGTAGCTTATTGAGCAATGTCCCACAAAGGGGATGGGCAGAATATACATTAATACTTATTGTGGGACAGCATAACTGTGTCCTTCATTACAAGGGGATTTTCAGACATTGCACTATCCATGTCTGCAGCTACTTGTACCAAAGTCTGTAGAGCGAGAGGTTGGATCTAACATGATGTACCACACTGGTGCCCAAAGCAGTTGGTGGTAAACGAAACCTGAAGGTAAATTTGTTCAAACAGTTCCATTCAGTTGAACCATGACCAACCTGCCAGGAGAACTACGAGATATGGGTCGTCAAACAGGTATTTGTCGACTGGGGCCAAAGGCTCTATTTCTGAGCCCACTTTCAACATGACCCTGTGTAAAACTATTGGATATAACCAATCTGCCAACTGTGCTTGAATGGTTCTTATTGTCAGGTTCAATAGTCTATATTTCGTGGCATAGCCAGTATCATCAATATGATAAAGCGGTATTAAACTGTGTCCATGTCTCACAGCATCCCCTGTCTACTCATCTACTTTGAGTGATCAGCTACTGGGCAGTTGATATCCAGATGGTATACCTACAGCAGTACCATCAAATATCTAATGTGTATTGTATGTTTCGATGGCTAGTTTCCAAACATCTCCAGCCATTGAGTACTGGTCATGAGTTAATATTAGCCATCAAGAAATCGTGAATCCAATGCACTTAATGATCCTCTTTGCGGGCTCAGAAGTAGCATTTTGGTGTTCGGGAATGTGCTGGTCTGCACTGGTCTTGGGATGTTGAACAATCTCACCTCCTCAATACATGTAGACATGCTGATCCTCGGAGTAAGGTGCTCCTTCACACTCGGAGACATTGTTCCAACAGGGTGACCGGTAGTATTTCAGCAGTACTGGCGCCGTTGATGGAGCCAGGTTGCTGGAATTTGGATGCTGAGGGTATACACTGACAGTATCATTACAGCTCTGTATATTTTCCAGTGCAACCCTGGTTGTCCATTGAAACTTGTCCCGGGGTACCAGGCTTTGAAGTCAGACACAGAGTGCATGACCCACTACGCTTACTTGGATGTTGGATGATCAAGTGATCTTTGTGGAATTCAAACTATAGTCAGTACCAATCACCAAATCTGCATTATTATTCAACTTCATTAATAAAGTCACAGCCACCTGCGATCCTCACTGCAATGCACGAAGACTGATCATCGGAAGGCAGACATATGATTGACACTGCATATCAGTGGTGATTTGGAATGAAAGCTTGCTTCGAATATGTATTTGTCAATTATTCTGAGAATTGGCATTCCTAACCTGGCCAGTTGAAGGATCTCTTCTCTCTGATACAATAAGAATGATTTGGTACCAGAGGGAAGGTGTATTCAACATAAAAACAAGATTAAGCACCATAGAGTAATAGTAAAAATAATGCAACTTGAGGTCAAACTTAAAGGGTTTAGGAGTGACGACTGCAGCTCTTTATACTTCCATACTGGCAGGTAGTCTGGTGTTGCATTTTGGCCTGTCATCGGGCGCACCTGAACAGATGAATTCATTGTCAGTTCAACATGAATGGATGGATTCCTAATGCCAAATTGTAGTACCTTCTATTAACCACACTCTGTATAGCTGCATGAATTGAAGGATAGCAAAAGCCAATGCACTTAGAATTGAACCAGATACACCAGAACTACACATGTAAGGTTAATAAGTCTTGATGCTAACCATCTGGAGCACAGACAACATGAATGTCAACATGTGCCACTGTGTATGACTGCAGATAAAGAAGTCATACTGCATGAATATTTGGGCATCTGAGGTGACTGCATGGTACAGCACTGGTGTACAATTGAGTATCTCCCAGACTCGATACATATTGCATCTTGTGTGGGAGAACTGAATAGACTATGTATATACGAATGCTGTTGTCAATTAAGGTGAATCATGATTATTAATAAATTGATTATTTGCCCAAAGGGCATACTTATATATATGTTATTCAATTGCGGTAGGATGGTAGGGATAGGTTAGCCGTGAATAATGCAATATTATAAGTGTAACATGTTAGGGGGGGTGCTTTGATTAAAGCTATAGATACTTATACATGGCCCTATATACGATGTTTAACTTATCAGGCTGTTTTGGAAAACGTGCTGTGGCTTTTTCCAATCGTTTCTCATGGTGGCAGTCTGAAGTTTTATCACTTTTAATTTAACCATGAGGCCAAGCACTCAGTTGACATTTGCTTTCAGCACATTTGTATTTCAACACCAACTCATCTATCCCCTCTGTTTGAGTATTAAAAGCCTTAACAGTATTCTAATGCTTCTTGGCATGCTGAAGTTGTTTCTTTGTTGAGGAGATGAATTAACCCTTCCTTTCTGCATACGCGGTAAGGGATGTCTTATTTCATTGAATTTCGTTTGAATTATTCATTTGTGTACATAGTCTCTTGGCATCACAGATATCTCTAGACTATCGCTATTGACATGTATCGCTTCGGTATGCAGATTATTGATATACTTGATTAATCCATAATGTATTCCGGTTAGAGATGCTATTCACCAGATACACTGTACTCCATGTATATATTGATTCGTCCTACAGTCGGTAATAATCTTTTCAGAAGCTGATATTGTATCAAAGTTGTCATTTTCAAAAGTAATCATCATGTACATAGTTTCCAAGTCTGCTCAACCAATTGCAGTTGCTAGTATCATTGAGGACTACATGTTCCAATGGAAAATATTTGTACTTCAGGTAGAACACCAACGCTGGTGCAAGTTCAATTGATGTTGCAAGCTACAACACAGACTGAGCCACAAACAAGTACTACTGCATATGATAATTCTTAATAAGTCTCACAAAGACCCAAAAGACAATATCAGCTTCATTCCTAAATGAAATGCTCATCTGATTGAGCAGGGCTGCTGCTACAACAAGCGAATTAAGTTGTAACTGTAGAATAATTGATATTGCTATCATGAAAATACAATAATATTTCACATCGTTCATTCACTGATAGCTATTCTGATCGTTCCCTGCTACAGCCTGTTCTTTGCATTGCCCCAACAATGTGATCTCTGTATAGCCGAGGCACCTGCGGCAAGGTGAGGATATATCGATCACACCGAACATCTCGTATCTCCGTTCCTGTCTATAGTTAATATCACTCATAACAGCAGCTTTCTTTGCAACTTGCATATTGTAGAGGTTGCCATGTATCCAAAAGGATATCATGTTTATGCAAAATAGGAATTAAAGAGTTACGCTCCTGATAAGACTCTCACCACCATTGAATAATATCATGTCACACAATAAATCAGATCATAACTTCAACTGGAATATCTTATGACATAAATTGTTCTGTAATTGGATCATCTGCTGATCAAAGTTGGACAATGGTTTCTGGAACTAATGCCATCCCATCAGGCTAATTGTCTTGCATTATCAATCTACTCAGCAACCAACTGATACTATGTCAACATGGAATATATCATATCAGCTTAATTGATATTGAGACAAATATTGGAATACTTAGCAACCAAGTCCTATCTGCAGGATTGCTTCTGGCTTCATATCAACAGCCAGTGTCAGAATTCCCTGAGTTTCAGCATGCTACAGGCCAGGACTATTCCCTTTGACCAGCGACAACCTGGGGTGTTACTGTCACATAAGGCGAATGCGAGAGGTCCCACTAACTCGAATTGGCCAACGACTGCAAAGTCTGTTAGTCAAGGTATGCCTCTGTCTGATCAGACATATCCCAGACTGCTATCTGCAAATGAATCTGGTCGAAAAGACCATGGTTGGTAGAAGCAAGCAGCTTTCGATCAGGTATTGTTTCTGCATCACTGTGAGTAAATCCAGTTCGCAATTAATATTGCGTATTCATTCAAGACATGTCCCTCAATGACCAAGCTAAAGATTATTGCAACCACAAACTTTGAGATTTTCTCCTGGGTAGGTGTGGTGCATATGATGTGACTAGACCTAGAGTATCTAAGGGCCATGTACCCATTGAGTTTTTTGATAATCATATACCATATAATTGAAGAACTCCTAATATCACCCCCTTGTCTGGAATCGTTGACCCCATGAGTAGTCCAGCTGAAGAAGTGAACTTGGTTAAGTTTTGTACACAGAACCAGCTTCCCACATAAGAGGAGTATGATTCTCTATGTTTTCTTTTATTCTTTGTCAACACTTTTTCATATATTCCTTCCCAACCTTCTTCCGTTTATGATTGGTCAACCATTTGCATTCGTTGTTCTGCAAATCTTTACATTTACCAATCTTCAACTGTTTCCGTTTGTCCGACATAAGTTGTTTCCATTTTTCCTTTGTCAACTCTTTTGTATCTTCTTATGCTCAATTACTTGGTCTGCATTTATCATCTCTTTAGTCCTGCTCTTAGACTTCATAACCTGTATTACAACATCCCTGTCATGTGAGGAACTGGGCTATGTCTGCACAATAATGCATCCAACAATGTTGCAAATAATGAAGGAGGGTGAGAAATTGGTTCACAAATATAAGATTTAGGAGTAGAACAGGAATGGTAAGTTGCAAACACTCAAAATTCAACTTGTAAACATTATTAAACATTATGTAACTTTGAGTTTAACTCTGATCTTCAAGAAATGTATACATGAATTGTATATAATTCTATTCTGTTTCACCTCCATATATCTGATTTACTATATATTTAAAATTGATAGAGTAGCTTTAGAGTAACACAAAAATCACCTAAAAATTCCTATAATAAATGTTTTTTAACAACCTGTCTATAATGTGAAAGATATGCTACATTTGCAACAGAGAGGCGAAGGAGCATTGAGTTCTGATCATTTCATGTACACATTACTTTATAATCAGAGTTGAACTCAAATATTAAAATAGAAGTGGTTTTTGTGGATAGTTGATGGGGTATGCAAAGCCATCAAAAAGCTTGAAGCTGTGGGTTGGCAACCAACGGGAATGCTTCGAGCGGACAAACCAAGTGTATAACTATTAGATGATCGGGAATGGTCGAATGCTGTATGATTACAAAACAGGGTTAGGGTTTTTCTTTCTCCATCGTAAAAACATGTGCGGGGTAACTTGTCTCAGAACCGCCTGCCTTACATTCCTCACCTCGACTGAACCATGGCAGAAGCTATATCCCCAGGAGCCTACGTGATCCGCACCCTCGGTACCTCCAAAGTTCTTCATGTCCCCAACCATAATAGAGCGACCCGTGCAACTACGTCCGAGCGCCACGAGGAACGTTACCGCGAGCACCAGATTTGGTGGATTGAGGCTGATCCCGGATTCGAAGATCTCAACAAAGCAGCTAAGGAAGGCTGTATCTACCGCATCTCAAACATTGCACATAATGTCTCACTCATTGTGGAATGGGGAAAGGGAGATGATGGAACCCCAGTTATTATATACCAAAGTCATGGAGCGCCATGGCACCTTTGGAACTTCAGGAGACTACCAACACATACCGACGGGTAAGCAGTATTGATACCAAGATTCCTGCTTGAGGTGCATTAAGATATTCCATACGGCTCCGAAGGGACCAGTAATGGTTCCAGCCTAGCGCTCTATAGCTACAACTCTACATCTTCCCATCGATTAAATTCCATGTTTCTGACTTCGCGTTGTAGTGAGTACTACAACATTTTCAGCGCTAGCTCCGGCCTTACGTTAGACGCCTGCAACACCGGATGTTATACGCGGAGAATAGATTCGGAATGCAAGATGCCAATCTGGGAGCTACTGAAGCCCGTGGTTTCGATTCCTGCCGGGTGGCTCCAGCTCCATAACGTTGCAACAGGTCACCTCCTTAGCCAAAGCTATCCTTCCCTGCCACCACTGGCTATACCGGCTACTGCCTCTTCGACAGGCCGCGAGTCCTGGGCAACGCAATGGGCTTTCGTCCATGCATCCGCAGTGGGTAGTAACAACGCGGAGAGCAGGTTATACGTTATCAAGAATCGACTTACAGGTACTTATTTGAAACGCCAATCGTCGAAGTTACTTCACAGGGGGGAAGCAGCCGGTAGTATCAATGCCTGGATAAATTATTGTCACGGTACCGAATCAGAGTTATGGAACCTTGAGTTAGATGCAGAATCGAACTGGAAGATTGTGCACAAGAGTGGATTTCTTCTTGAAGAGGCGGTTGTGCCATTATTCGATGGATATGAAATTGTCTGTGATCAGAGAGCCCATGACAAACGCAAGAGTTGGGTGCTCGTGTATGTATTTTTTTATCGCCATTTGATGGCTAAAACTGATAATTCTTCAGTCCTCCTGTTAATACTAATGGAAGGTTTGCTGGACCGGTACGTAGTTCAGAGTCTCTAATGCGATATCCCTTGACTACTAACTACGAGAGATAGAGTTCTCCTCCACCTGTGCGCAATGCGGCAGCGGGTTAGCGTAAACGGCTGAAGAGGCGGAGAGAATTGCCTATGAAAGCGAGGAAAAATGAGAACCTACGAGCATGTTACATATTTACCAATTATTTACCCATTTGCTCATGTTGTCTTTTGGCAGAACAATAAAATTATGTTGGGTGTGGCCGGGATTGACGTTTAAGTGACACAAATCCAAGCATTCCCTATCACACCCAAATATTTCGACGCATCATCATCGCTCGTCTTACATTGTTAGTAATTGGGAACGAAATTTTGAACGGTTTCTTAGAACTATATTGTGCTGACAATGATACCAGTGGGTCTCAACATTGCTTACCGTTCATGAATAGCTAAATGGTATCACAATATCGTCTAATAATTATCTCAATGCTAGCTGAATTTGTGAGTTTGGCATGGGTAACTATAGTGGAAATCCCTATCCTTATTACGTCAATAGATCGTGCGCACAGTACCTAATTGGTGGGCTACTCTAGCACAGTAGTGCATGGTCGACTCGAAATAGCACAAACGCGTCAATATTACCGTGAACGCCAGGAACTTGCTTTGAGACCGGCTTATAGGGTGCGAACCTGACGGTTCCAGTTTCGTAATGCTTCTTTATATAAACAGCACCAAGGAACTGGTGATTTGGGACTGGTTTGAATTGTTGACTTGATGACACGTAGGTGAGTTTAACGAGACCGGACATCAGAAGTCTTCAGCAGCCCGCATTCGGAGCTCTCTGATGGACAGCCCCATGCACACAGCCCATATGTAATCTCATGGATAGAAAATGCCAGTGACTACTTGCTAATGATGAAACTTGGGTAATTGGGTAAGCTGCGGTGTCTCCGGGATAGCCCGTACGACCTCCAGAACTGTTAACACGGTATGCCGGTCAAGTAATTGTAGTCGTTGCGGAATAAATCAAGGCAGGGAAATTATTTGCAAACTTTCCATGTGTCGCTTGCTAGCAAACCTCCATCCATATCTTTCCTCGCCCTACTCACCCTACTAAGAAACATAAAAGTAGGGCGGGGAGATGCCAAGCCATTCATTCTACAGTAATTCTGTGAGCTATGGGATCACTGCATTTTTATGCACAAGGCAGATGTCTGGGCACGTGGATTGGGTGTGAACGGGGAGCGGGTAGTTCCAGAAGTATATACAGTTTCAATGAGGCGGGGTAAAATATGTATACATTACGGAAGATCCCGAGATCACTGTTGAACCATCAACTTTGAACCGGGAAACTCCGCTTTATGCCACCACTAGTTGAAGTGCCACCAATATTAGTTTAAGGTGACACCCACTAGTCAAGGTGACACTGTGGGGCCCCGCAGTTTCAGCCGCACTGTGCGCATTGTTCTGTGTTCGCTCATAGCCGATCGCAGCACAGAGGCCGTTATATTTGGCTGCATGCAAGATCCATTCCATGAGAACATATCGCACCTCCAATTGGCTGCAGTACCACGTGAGAACATCCACATCGCCCGGTGCCTAGAACTGCAGCAATACTTAAGTACTCGAGCATACAGTACACTTTTTAGCTGCCCCATACCGCGCACCACGATGCTACACCTCGTACTCCTTTCCCTGCTGGTACCGTTGACAGCTTCATACTGTCCCTTCCCCGGCCCCGTGCTGCCCCCGCCAACCCACATCTCAACCTCCAAATCCTTCCAATCCGCAATCCAAAACTTAACTTCATACCTCTCCTCCCCCACCACCGACCTCGGCTTCGCCCGCAATGAGACTACGTTTTCTATCCTCCTCACTGACGCTGAAAAACCGATTTGGGAATATCATCATACCACACCGGCGAGTATCGTCGGCAACATCACTGTCGGCCGCCACTCGCAGTACCGCGTTGGCTCCGTCAGCAAAGTGTTTGCAGATCTTTTACTGCTACGCTTGGGCCTAGACCTCAATACACCAGTCACAAAATGGCTGCCTGGGCTGAGAGAAGGATTGGGCGGCGTCGACTGGGACGCTATCACACTGAAGGATCTGGGGAGCCACATGGCGGGGATCCGACGGGACTATGGGTTTTGGGTAGAAAACTATACCGCGGCGCCGTTATTTCAACAAGTTGGGTTACCCCCGGCGATAAAAGAGAAATATCTCCCGTGCGAGGTTGAAGGGCTGCAGGACCAGCCGTGTACAGATGCGCGTGGGTCCTCCGACCAACAGCACCGTTCACGCTGACAGTGGGATAGAGGTAATCAAGGGAATGGCCGATAGCGCACCTGTGTTCCCGCCGCACGCAAAGCCGATGTATTCCAACGCCGGGTTCAACCTCCTCGGGTTCGTGGTGAAGAAGGTGACGGGGATGGAGTACACACGCGCTGTGCGCCGGTATATCACCGGTCCGCTGGGATTGGAGCACACTACGTTCCTGCCCGCCGACCACGTGGTGATACCATCCACAGGGCTCTGGCACGCGGATCTGGGCCAGAACAACCCGTACGTCCCTTTCCCCCCTCCCCCCCCCAAAAAAAGATACAACCCCGTTAACCTAAATTTCCAGTGCCGGCGGCGTATACTCCACCGCCCACGACCTCGCCGTTCTGGCGCGGTGGATCCTTTCCCCCACCGATCTCAACCGGAAATGGCTAAAACCACTCACCTTCGGACCGTCCTTAACCCAAGCCATCGGGTTTCCGTGGGAAATCACGCGCACGACGACGCTCACCAGTAGCGTGGTTGAGGTGTATACGAAGGGAGGGGGTCTCCCGGGTTATGGCGCGATATTGTCGTTGGTCCCGCAGTATGCATTTGGAGTGGTGGTGCTGACGGCGGGAGTGCCTACCGGCGAAGCCAAGTATGCGCTCGCCGATGCGGTGCTTTCTACAGTTGTACCCGCGTTCGAGGATGCTGCTAAACTCCAAGCGGTGGAGGCGGGGTACACTGGGCGGTTTTCGAGAGGGAATGGGAGTTGGGTTGAGGTTGGGGTTGATCAGGGCCCCGGATTGATTGTGAAAGGGTGGTGGGTTAATGGGGTTGATTGGTTGACACCGGTGAGGGAGGCGGGCGTGGAGTACAGGTTCTACATGGCGGAACTTAGTAGTGTTGGGAAAGGTGGGGGTGTGGAGGAGGTGTGGTGGGCGGCACCGGAGGTGAGGACGGTAAGTAGGCAGCGTGGTAGGGGGAGTGTGCTGAGGGAGGAGTGTTTTTGGACGGCGGCTGTTACAGTCGGTTGGTATAACGGAGAGCCGATAGATAAGGTTGTGGTAGTGAAGACGGCTGGGAAGGTTGTGGGGGTTAAGTTCCCGGTGCTGGGGGTGACGTTCATGAAGGAGTGAGTGTGGAATTCTAACTATTGAACAAGATGTATGCAAATGAATCTAATGGAATTAAAATCCGGTAACGGGACATGTGACGTGGTATCTCAGATGTCCAGGACTAAATTTTATGTGTAAAAGTATACTACAGGGGAATTTAAGGCTGAGACGCCTGATACCTAATATAGAATACGCGTCATTGTGCACGGTGCGGCTGATCAAGCTGCACAACATATCGGCGTCAAACCAGTTGAAATGTGGGGAGTGCGCACGTGCTTCTAGAGCTGTTGAGGAATATCATTATCCCCTGGGATGAAAAAGCTCTTTTCGTTGCAAAAACTTCTGAGTGACAGTTCATGATTGCCGCACTGGTTACTGCAATTCGATAATTAGCCAGCACTTGTCTGGACTTTTAATATACAGTGGAATGCTTTTTCAGTTGTGAATTAGCATAAAACAATAAAACAACGTCTTTTATTTAGTATAACCCTTCGGGAACCTGTTCTATAGCGTAAACTTGACCGATTTTTGGTAAGATAACCCTCACCACAATGTTGAACAATGCAGTGGGCAAAATGAAGCAAACTATTTAGAAAAACTATTGCATTTTAATGTCTTCTTTCACTCCAGTTTGTGGGTGTGATGTTGCATATTGAGTTGCAATTCAATAACAGCTTTAATAAGCAGTCATGTCAGAGTTAATGAAGAGATATGTCAAGTTTAATGGTTGATGCATTTTTGGTCTATAACGACCATTGCTTTTGCCATTCACACGACCTGCAAACACAACCAACACAGGAAAAAGCACAAAGAAAACATACTCCGGATAAATTAATGATGAAAGCTTTTGACTTTTAATTGTTTTTCACTATGAAGGTTATGTAACAAAAGTATTCTCTGCCAGTTATCCAGAATCAATTGGTGAAAGAAAGGGTTATCTTGCAGTCAAGAGTCATTCTACATTCAATGGTCTCCCTAGAAGGTTACCCTATATAAAAACCGTATAAGTAACGGTTACGACATTGCGTGTTGAAAGTTAACCCGGTAATAATATCAGTGACTTTTGCAACCGGGAAACTGATCACTTTACCGGAAGACTAGTTAAACACCAGCGGCGCTCATACTTCTCAGAAACTCACGACAGAGGATCGATATGTCGGTATAGGCGGTCATAACCAGTCGGTACACGCTATGCTAGCTTGTCTTGATGATACTTAGCCTGGATTTTGGGCAGCTCACAAAGTAACATGTACTTGGTGAACCGCAGCAACTCTGTCCCGCTGTATACCCGAAGTGTGAGTGCCACTAGTCTGTTGTCGAACTCAAATATCCAATCTCTGGAAAGTCGGTGAATTCTTTTTATTAATAACGGAGTTCTCTGTGTAGCACTATGATCCCTACGCCAATCGGAACGTAAATGGTGCTGGGAGATTGGGAATGTCCTATCTTGTGATAGCCAAAGTTTGTCCACCCGTACATTTCTCATAGCTAGCCGGGGTTCTGATCATATACTCAAGGCTGCGGTGGGCTCAGTGTTCCGAAGCGGCCAGGTCCGGCCGCCCTGCATGAAGCCGGGTCTGATCTTCACTAGTGCAGGCCTGTAAATTGAAGCCTGGCAGGCCGGCCGCCAAGTCTTATGCAGGCCTCGAAGGTATATGCAGGCTTCCGCAGGCCTCAAAATATACGCAGGCTAGCCCAGGCTTATGCAGGCCGGCCCCAGGCTTATGCAGGCCGACCCAGTCATCTGCAGGCCTCGATGATATATGCAGGTTTCAAATATATGCAGGCTGGCCGTTAGATATCTGCAGACCGGCCCGGCTTTTATATCACAGGCCTGGCCGGCCGGCCGGCCTACGCTAGCGACGGCCTCGAAAATACAGGCCGGGCCGCTTAGGAACACTGGGCGGGCTACGGCTGGTAATTGGTATAGAGGGAATGTGCCAAGGATGCTGCTAACAAGGAGCTTAAGGTAAGGCGCTGGAATATTTTTGGGGTCAGATGGGTGTGGAATAAGCACAGTATAAACGCTAATGAGTCTATTGAATACCCGGTGGCGATAGTGGCGAGTGGCAATTGTAAGGGTTGTTGCGAGTGTAAAGCGGAAGAAATCTATTGAATTATCTATGGGAGAATTTATGCCTTTTTATACAAGAGCTCCGTGGAAGTCTATGGAAGTCTATGGATTGGAAATTCCAGTGGCGAGTGAAAATTCGTGTATGAGTCTACGAGAGCCTGTGAGTCAATTCGGCGAACTCATTGTATCGGCAACTTCCTTCCAGGCCATAGTAAAAATGGTGGCAGAAGGTGGCACCGGTATTCACAAGATATACCTGGCCTATGCCACTTCCTCGGAACCTATAGGTCCTGACAATTGGAAGACCACTGCTCGGCTTCGGGGCGTTAGCTTTCGGGCGGTTAGGGTATTCCACTGCGATAACTTTATATGAAACCCTGCGGTTGTGGCGGGGATGCTAATTGCATATGCAGCTGGAGTGTGAGGGGTAATTTATTTATCATTTATTTCCTTGCGGAGGAGTCGGCGGGTTTTCTTTGTTGTTCTGGAGGATTCGGGTGAAGGGATAAGGTATGGAGTACTTTATTGCGATTGGAAGGGAGCACAAATTTACCTCGGGGATGTTGAGGAAGTGCAAGGATATGTTGGGGAGGGGAGTTAATGTATGTTAATTAAAACGTCAGATGCCATGGCCGCTCGCGGCCGAATGCAATATGATTACAAACAAAAAATACCCGAAGATATACCTGAAGATTCTCTGTATATATTTCGAGTCTCCTTCACTCTTCTTTCTGTACCATAGTCTATGGGTTGGCGTAGCGGAGGACTTTTACCCATGATCACGTCATTTGTTGCTATATCTACGAGTCTCCTTTTCTTTCTTAGATTTTTGTACGTACGAGTACACAAGAGACAGTAGACGAGGTTTTATTCCCACCGCTACGCCTATGGTCAACACTATGCACACAGTTATCCCCTGCATATGGCAAAAGTGTCGATATGGTTTCAGTCGAGTGTTATAATAAGACGATTGGGAATGACAACTTCAGTCATGATCAAACATGGAACATAGAAAGTGTAATTCTAGAATATGCATGACGGTACCCTAACCCAAGGATCGCAGTCTTATGACTTTCTCATTCCAGTGTCTCTCAACCCCAAGTAACCTCATCTTTGCCCTCTTGACGATACTCTCAATTAGCAGCAGATTGAAAAGTACCTCCTACTCCCTGAGCAGTGACCGTATCAATATCGTCCGGTAATGCCAAAGTCGATAAACACGGTGCGTACATAGATGTAGGTCGGGGGCTGCGTGTTAAGCCGCCGCGCAATCCTTGCTTGAGCCCTACAGACCAGGTAGCGGAAGACTTTGAGGATGACGAAGTTGCCGATACATTCTGGATGTATCAAATGTGGTGATATGTGTTTTTTGTGTGGAGACGTCTAAACTTCCGAACGATCATTATATCTTACCCACATTGCTTACAAGGTATGCAAATTCTTCACTGAGATGAAAACCGACCGCCATGACTTGATCGACTAATCTAATCATGATTACTTCATCCTCCGCGACTATTAGCACTTCCAGATCCATCTGGGGCGTATTCCTTACCCACATAGAGCAGAATGGAAGCGAGAACGAGCTAGTTGTGAACGTGCAACCTTCTAGATTCTACTAGCACCGGTGGCGGCTTTGCCGCCTCCAGGATTCGATCCGGCAACTTATTAAGCCCTATTTAACCATAGTAAACTTGTTGCGATATCAGGCAGATCACCTAGACTTCTGCTGTGTATCCGCCGCAGTGTATATCGTGCTGTGTATCTTGAACTACTTCTGTATATCCGCCGCTGTGAATATGTATCCTGACCTGGTACTGTATACCTGGCTGTATATCTGCCACTGTATATATATCTGCGATGGTATATCCAAGTCTGCCACTGTGTCTGCTGTGTTATATATCTGCCATGGTGTATCTGCCACTGTGTCTGCTGTGTTATATATCTGCTACTGTATCTTCCGCTATGTATCTGCTGCTGTTTATCCCACGCTGGTATCCACTGCTGTGTATCCGCCGCTGTGGATCTACCGCTGTGGATCTGCCACTGTGGATCTGCCACTGTATCTGCTACTGTAGATTAGCCACTGTGTCTGCTGTGTTGTATATCAACTGCTGTATCTGCTGCTGTATATCCGCCACTGTTTCTGCCTCTGTATATCCACCGCTGTGTCTCTGCCCCAGTGTATCCACCCCTCTGAAGGTGTATCTTGATCCGGTACTGTGTATCTGGCATTATATCCGCCCCTGTGTATCTGCCACTGTATATATATCTGCCACTGTATATATATCTGCCACTGTATATCCGCCACTGTGTCTGCAGTATTGTTGTGAGCGATCGAGTACAAAGAGAGAGATTGAATTCTCTATCGTACAAAAGTGATTGTCTACCAAACTATCTAATGGTAGAATCCATGCCTTTATATACCTAAGACATTTGAGGTTCGCTGGAGATGGTAAGAGCGGCGCTGGCAGTGGTGAATGGTGGGTGGCAAGTGAAAATTTGTGAATGAGTCTACACAAATGACTCAGTGCATTAGCAAGCACTCTCCAATCCTTTCTAGCAGCTTCGATGGCCTTCTAACAACTTGTAGGTCTTCCGGCTAAATCCTGAGTCAACATGTGGATATCCGCCACTGTATCCGCCACTGTATCCGCCACTGTATCTGCCACTGTGTATACGCCACACACGCCACACGGCAAGTTCACCCGACCAATGAGAATGCTTCGAGCGGACAAACCAAGTGTATAACTATTAGATATTTGAAGCATGAATGCCCACTATTATGCCAAATACCTTTTTCTTACCGAGTGATGGCTTTGTTCTGTAGCGAGTTTGTCCCAATGGCGGACGTTAAATGCGTGAGACGATTTGAATCAGAAATTCAAGGGTCTTACATGCCTCACGGTGGCGGAACATTCATCCGGAAGACTAGTTTAGAAGCAACAAAGAAGTATCTACTCGGATACTAATAGTGTGGATTAGTACCGACAAATGCAGCGCTCCACAAGGTGAAAGCTATAACCAATCCGTAATGTTTCATGCCATTCTGGTAAAGTCTTAAATCCCTACGGTTACTCACCCGATTGGGTCAACGCAGCCTAAACGGTATATCAATTATCTAAAGAGGCAATTCAGTACTACTAATAGGACTTTTTAGTACCCAGTATGGTGCCATACACTCGCAGACCGCTAACCTAATCGGGGGCATGTTCCTATCGACTTAGCGATCTCATTTGTTGGACTGTAAATCTCTTCACCTATGCATGGTTGGCAAGCTAGCTTTTGCTGAAATTTCGAGAACGGAAATGGACTCTGGTGAATTTCCAAGGATCGTTCATAGCCAAAGAGATAATAGGGGGCATTTATTCAAGAGAAAATATTCCAAACTGGCTCAGTAGCTAGTGACTCAAGACATCTGTGGGGATTGATTGGTTTGTTACAGTATCTGATTGTGAAGGATTCATGATACTCTGAGTAGGTTAGCGACATATTTGATTAGGAACATATGTAACTCTCGTAGCCCGGCCGATAGTTACGACACAACAAATATCTTGTATCTTTGAACGATTTGGATGATGCTTGTTATGACATTCTGTCCATGACGATTTTATGCAATGACTTCGCTGGATTGTAGAGTTGCTCTGCGGATTCCTTGGCACGTTCCCCCAAATGGCTTTTCAGCTTTAGTGATTGTTCTACGCTACGAAAACATTTCAAATTCCGCTTGTCTTATGTTTGGATGTGGTTAAGATAAAGTACGGCTCAGTACACGTGTTAGTGCCGCACAGCAGTCCCCTTTTCTGGGCTTGCCAAGGTTGTGCTACAGATCTTCGGTGGGAACAGGGGATGATCAGCGACAGAGGATAATGGTATCAATGCATAGCAAATTACCGAATTTGCTGGTTCTTCCCAAGTTTCACGAATAATGTATGCCCTTCCTCATAAGTCTCTGTTATGTAGCCAGAATGGGGTGTGCTAGTCTAGAAACAAATACGGTGGTTTTTATCACTATATGCACAAAATATCTAGAAATTCAGGAGCTTTCTCATGGACACAATGATTCGATATTCACAACTAATACAGAAGTATACAAAAAGTGGACAGTACGTAAAGGGAAGACAGGGTACAACTAACTAATCATTCGACTGCCTGCGGCTTCCCCAAACGATAATATGCAATACATTCAAGCAAAGCAGCAAAAGTAATTCCAAGTGACGCTAACTCTGCAACTTTCGACAAATCAACTGCAAAACAAAAAAGTTAGAAAGATGTATGGAAAAATTTGAAATCAATAAAAATCCCCATGCACGAGCATAAGTTTTTTTCCGTCTTTGCTCGGTACTGCCCTTGTAAAGAGTCGAGAGTTCGCGATCGAAACCAGACAACCAAGTTATAATGATTTCATACAATATGTTCAAGTTTCAGTTCTTTTCCGTTTTGTTTGTTTTATTCATACTGTATTCACTCTAATTAGAGTATGACAGAACCTAAAACCCCCCCTCCGCCTCCGGGCGAGCCGGCAAGATGGCGGAGCTCCCACCTGCTACCCATCGTCCCCTGTGACAAAGGAAAATCAATCAAGTGCACACGATTAGAGAGAAAGAAAGAAACACAAAGAAACGAACAGAGACCAGAGAGATCGACGAAACGAGAGACAGACCGTCCCCGGTCCAAACACCTTTAACCCTGCCCTTGCTCCTCCTGCCCGGGCTCCTCCGCTAGTTTTTGCGGGAACTTCCCGACGTCCGTCGCTGCCAGGAAGTCCATCACCGCTTGATCGCATCCTTCCATGGAGAAAAGCTCAGAGATTTGCACATGCCAGCATCTGCCCAGTTCTTTTCCGTTTTAGGGGGCGTCGGCCGGGGGTGCAATTCGAAGGGACGGTATTCAGTTCGTTTATATCCACAAATATGTTTTTCTCGAGTGTTATCTTCCCAGTGGCGATTGGAGTAGCTATATCTGGAGGCTTGCACTTAGGAGTACTGCCGTCAGGCATCTTGTGGTCTCGGAAGATCGAGCACCGGAATACACTCCCGGGCCTGAAGAAAAAATGTGGTCTCCTAATTTCCGAATCCGAGAAAGGTTGCATTGATTCCTCGTTGACTCCAATCAGATGTAGAATTGCTCCTCTCTTCAGCTCTCTCTCAAATATTCCCTCATCTTTGGTTCTAACATTATCCAACTTGATTTGTGAGGCTGAAAGTTGAACGTTGGGCGCTCGAAGTAGGACGTGGTCGATATGTGCGCTCTTTCGGGTACCATAGATATAGAAAGGCATCATTTTGGATGTATAGGTTGGTTGGTGATATCTGGAGTGCAGAGAGCGGTCTTTCAAAGCGTCTGCGAAAGTAACAGCCACATACCGGGCGATTGGCCTAAGAAATAATTAAATACTACTTCATTTACAATTGTTACAAGGATTGACAACTTGCTTGTTTGCATTTATATTAGTAATCCTGGCCTGGATAACATTCCCACGCATCTCAGACCACAGCAAGAAGTCTTCCGTTTCCAAAATGAAGACAGCCAACGGGTCCGCTTTCCTGGCCTCGGAATACACTCTGAGGGCATAAGCGGGGAGTCGAGCAGGGACAATAAGCTGTCTGCGGTGACTGGCATTATGAAAGTACGACCGGTAGACAAGGTATAAATTGTTGTTGTTGACGCCTTGCAAAACAAATTTGTGTTTAGCAGGTTTTTCAGTTGCCCAATCAATCGCTGTCTGAATTTCACAAACACACGGTCAGCATTTCACGGAGCCTGCAAACAAACGCGATACATTATACTTACTTCAGTCTCTTCTCTTAAAACCTTCTCAAACTCGGGTACAAGCACTTCGCTGATGAATCTTCCCCCGGTTGAAAATGGTGACATCACAACATTTCGGAGGACAAAAATGTCGGCATCTCCCCGCAGCCCAAGGCGTTTCTTGAAATGTGTTGCACAGTTTTCGTATTCCTTCTGAGATAGCTCGGTAGAGGTGAGCCAGAAAGGTACAGATTCGATATTACCAGACGGAGGTGCAGACAATTTGCTCAAGATGCGCTGGTTAAGGAAATTCGCGGCATAGACATCGTCGTTGACGATTGTGCCGGCATTAATTCGGAAGTTGCAAGCGAATGCATTAACATTCAAATCGGAACCAAGTTGAGAGAGTAGCTTCATTGCAGCTGGATCATCCATCAGGTCTTCGTTTGCCCTCCCGATTATCGTATCGCGAATCTGCTGTTTTTGTTTCTCGATAGCATCTTCTGCAGCATCAATTTCGTCATCGGCGATCGATGGGACCTGGTTTTCAATTTCATCTCGTTCTTTTTCGGTGGGAAGTCGATTCAAAGGCGTAACGACGAACGGAGTTTTGTTGGTTGATATGGTAGCCCAGTGAGCAGCCAGCTACTCGCATATAATAGCTGTTTGATTAGCTCAAAACTAGGTAGGAGATTATTTCGGGGAAAGGCACCCTTCTGCATGTAAACAATGCTTCACCTAGTATGCCACCATATCCTGTGCCGTCCAAGCCAATAACTTTGTGGGCCAAATAGGTTGCGACAGCAGCAGCACCCGGCTTACTTTCACCATTATAAGTACTCCTGTTCCTCACTCCGAGTAGATGAAACTGCGTGACGGCGCACATACCTTCCTTCAACTCCATATATTCCAATGCTTTCCGTGTTAAAACCATTCTTTGTATATGGAGTAGTCCAGGTAACTAGAAACCGCATACGGCCATCGCGGTAACAGAGTCCGCCTGCCGGGTAAGGCACATAGCCGGATTTATGAGGGTCAATAGTTATTGAGTCTGCGAGGCCCATCGACACCAACTGCCTCGCCGTTCGCTGGGGTAACTGCAACTTGGCCACATAGGTTTTCCGTTCGTTCGACTTCGGATCTAGCTGGTCGACATCATCTGTCATAGAGGTAAAGTAACCGCCCCAAGCTGCGTCAGCGTGAATGCAAAACGATAATCCCTTGGACTGGTATTTGCAACGTAATTTCAGTATTTCATCCAGCGGGTCCACCGCCCCTTCTTGTGTCGTCCCCATAACAGCTACAACCGCATAAATTGCCTGTTGGTTTTTCAAATGCTGCCCAAGGCGCTTGTCCAATGCATCTATGTCCATACGTCCGTCCAAATCAACCGGAATGGTAACCATATTAGCCGATCCGATGCTGGTAATTGCTAATATTCGATAAGCATTACATATTGAAAAGTGCCGGGGTTTGTGATTGTTAGGGGCTTACCACCGCCTTTGGGCCATGAATAGTGTCGCGTCTGAGAAACAATGTACTGAACTGGTTTTCGAATTCTCCATTCGTTCTCCAATACTTCTCTTCCAATCGTTTGTATAGAATAGGTCTCCAATACCTTCTGTAAGTACTTAGGGGATATACCGTACTGCTCATACATAGCTTCTGGAAGACCTAAGACGGTCTCCACCCGGAGGTTAAGCAATTCCCACACGGTGAGATCTTGGAATAGCTTCCGAACATTGGTGCACGAAAGAACCTGAAAGCTACTGGAAATGAAGTAAAGTTCGTTCTTCATGGCACTTCGTAATGACAATGGGAAAAACTTCAAGTTGCGCGCTGAAAATTAGGATTAGTGTACAACCTGATATTGACGCTCATTCACGGTATTGACTTACTGGACCTTTGCAATTTACCGATAACCAAGTTAGTAAATTGAAATACCTGGAGCAAGGGTAATTGAGTGAGCTTTACTAACCAAATGGATTCAAGATTAGCTACGGTTCCACCACAGGTAAGGTGGCCCCATGCCACTGGCCCGAGCTCGGGATTCAAGTTGAATCGAAGCCTGCTGCAAAGCTGCCGACCAACCTCTTGTTCAATAACAGTTGTAACGGGACTTCCCTCGTAGCTGATGTTGTTCGGATTATACATCATTGTCGCGATGTATCCCAGAACAGCGGGCAGACAAGGATCAGAAGTCATATGAGCGCCATACCGAGGAGACCAGAACGGAACTGAACGCTCCCTCAGTATCTGAAATACCGCCTCAAGTTCCATCCTCATCTTTGACATGCTATCCTCGAATGTTTTCGATTTAGTCATATCTGGAGTGATAAAGTCCTGTATAAACTTAGATTAACCGATGCATGCTACCCGAGCTCAGAAGTAGTTACCCCATCCTGCGGGTGTAGGTTGCGTCTGGTTTTCTGCACGTCTTCTAGGATGCTTTGAACGTACTTCTTAAGGAAATCGATGTTTTCGGCACGGGGGCCCAGAAACCAAGATGCAACAGCCTGATGCTGTTGGTGTGGTAGGGGGTATGCGTTCGGTGGCATTGCTGCTATACTTCAAAAAGTGTCTTGTTCTCGAGATATCCTTCACTTTGGATAGTGGGAATGTGATGTTTGGTAGTAATAATCAGAGGACACAATTCTTCGTTCGATTGGCCCGTAAAATATGGGAGGCCACTGGTATATACTTTAGTGGCTATATAGACAACTTACAAAATCCTTTCTTTATCTTCAGTTCCGGTTTGAACTACTGCTGATAGTCACAAAAACAGCAATAGATAAACATTAGCAGGTTTGGGTGGTCTAAAACCGCCGATCTATACCAGAGACGAGATTCCTACACCCTCTGAATCCACGCACACCGGACACAGCAAACGGCACTCTTTGCCTGCGCTTCATTCTGATGAACAACCGTTAAAGTGGCGCGATATGTATTGCATGGTTACTGACATGTGAAGTCTGGTTTCTTACTATGAAGCTGAATGTCCGCCTGCTGGGAAGGTTTGCCCCATCCTTGACTGCGAACTTCATGAAAATCTAGGGAGGACAATCAATAGGCTATGGTTCTCTACCGACCTATCGATAGCCAATAGGAACGCTAGGAACCGTAAAGAAAGTGTGGAAAGTAGATTAAATGTTAGTGGTCGAGGGGCGGTATTTTCTTCTCGATTTACATGGGTATGACGTCTGGACGTCTACTAAATCAATTATCACCCCATGTTCAAACGGTTCTTTCAGAAGTCCACCCCGTCCGGCAAGGTCTCTGCTCTTCCCGGACCTGCATGTGGACCTTGCGTTTCAGCGATGTGTGGAAGGAAGTAATTTGACGTTGGAATTAGACGTCCTGTTCTAGTCAATTCACGGAGTATGTCAGTCCTTGGAGTGACCGGTCAAGCCGTGGAATAACTGGGCTCCTTGTACTGACCGGTCGGCTCGCAGAGCGTACATGCTCAATGAGCTGACCAGTCACTTCGTTAAGCGATACAGCCAATTGTAGCGAACATCAGGAAAAAAAAAGTTTGTCTTTTCTCAATTCAGCTGCACTGACAAAAATGACACAAAGTTGGTGCAATTAAGTCTGCAAGTATCGGTCCAATCACAAAGTGATGTATACATTAAATATGCATAATTCATCGCTCTTTTACCTCCCTGTCTTCAATTTACAATATCTTTAAAATTGATTGAGCAGCTTTAAAACAAACTGCCAATATCGCTGAAAATTGGTGTTTTTTCACAACCATTCTATCAATATTAAAGATAGGGTAAATCAGAGACCAGGAGGTGAAAGAGCGATAAATTATGCATATTTCATGTATACATCACTTTGCAATCAGAGTAATTGTTACTTTTGTTTGAGCACAATTAGAACCAGTCAGTTCATGGAGCACTGATCTGAGTGGTTCATTCACGGAAGGTGGGGCTCCGTGAACTAACCGGTTACTCCGCGGACTGACATTCTCCGCGAACTAACTAGAACACGCCCTGGAGTTGGGTTTTTTAGGAGACTGAGCCTGAGTCATAGAGGGATGGAGGAATATAGGGATCGCTCTCTCGGCCTGTATCTGACCTTTTGAATGTATGTTGCTATTGCCTGCATCATGCAAGCGTGCGAGAGTACATTTAAGCGTAGCTCAACCTTAACCAAAGCACCAGTTAAGTTACCAGGGACAAGTTACCGAGTCAGGCCTGGTGCACCCGGCTGCAAAAGCCCTGGTCCTTGTGTAAAGCCGAGACGCGACTTCGTCGCCTGACCGAAATAACGCTAGGCTGAGATGCCTGAATTCATATTCTCCACAACCTTAGAATGGAAATGCATCCGGGCTCTAGAGTGATGCGGAAACCGCTCGGAAATGTACGAAATAGTCTTTTTTGTTTGAAATTGATTTGCTAGGGTAAAGCTATGCTAAGAGTTAAGTCTTACACATTCATTCTTATCGCCCCCAGCCGTTCAATAACAGCTAATCTCGGCCTTCAATTCGCCTACCACCGGTAAACGCACCACATCCATAAAACTGCGGGTACCAGGGTTTCCCTGGTTCCGCCCGAGATTTGAAATCTCACTCACCATGCCTTTGGGATATGTGGACTTTGTCAGGCCGGCTCCGGCGGCCGGCTCGGAATAGCTACTGTTACCCACGCAATCGGGACGCTGTATACACTAATCACTTGTGAGTAATGTTTAGATAGTATTAATCTCCTAGAGGTTAATAATCAGGTTATCAATAGCCTTCCCCGTCTGAGCACGGCAGTTTGGTGCAGGACTACTGTAGGGAATTCTTGCCTGTTTCCACTAAGGTCTTACAATCCTGAACTGCAACTCTGCGGAGTCCTGTAGTTTACATGTATATGCAACTTGATAAAATGATCAAGAGACAATTAGAATCGAGACCACATATGCTTTGGTCTTCACGGCAGCTGTCTCAACATAGAACCACAACCGGCCATCATACCGAGAAAACCGTCACCAGACGTTATACAGCCTATCCCGAGTTAGGGGCGACTCCGTACTCAGGTGCAGTAACAAGCTGCAGTGGATTTAGGAAGCCAGCTACGTCCTCTCATTCTCCATCTTAAAACGCCTTTAGAATTACTTCTACAGAGAGTAGTTAGTACCAGCCTAACTAATTCGCATGGAGCTGATAACATATACACCAGTAATTACGTGAAAACCCAGAAATTACATTCATGGCACGGTTCTCCACAAGCTACGGCGATCTGCAACCTCTGCTTACACATGGGAGCTACAACCAAGGCTATTTATCCCTGATCGCATAGAGAACATGCAAAGTTGGAAGCTGATAACATTCCTGCTTCCATGTGCAAATATCAATCCTAGCAACTTCTACAACTTGGTTTCCACAACATAGTAGGCGACTTTCACGAGCAAAATCATACCAAAAAAAGGCTATTTCGTTCTCATGCCGCTCTGCTGAAACATATATTCTGGCTAAGCATGAAACAAGGGTTAGGGTCAATGTCACTACTGCATGCGAGTATTGAGTAGAGAATCAAAAAAACCTCACGTCGGAACCACTACCGAGGCAAGATTACAAGACTGGACAGAATTCATACCCGAGCCCCTGCTGGGTGACGTATAGCGTGTTTGAGAAGGTCCACGGCCCCGCCCCCACAAATTAGTACACCGAGACCATAGTGTTTCTCAAGAAACAAGCCATAGCCATGGTTGTATATACTGTTAGAAATATAGTTCTCCAGCGAATAGAACGAGAATTTTTTGTAGAATTAGTTAGTGTGTTTGTTTATGGTACCATTTCTAAACAGTATACGTTGGCGGGCGCCTGCGACTACATTGCCGAGTGGATCGTTAGTTGAGAGGTGGCACTGCACTACCGTGCATGAGCTCCGCAAGAACTACGTTATACAGTTACTTCATCACGAGTTTAGTATAGTGCCTTATCGCTGAGTATACGGTATCTTTTGGCGCGCATGTGAAGCAGAGAAGGATCATTCACCCCATTTAATATTGCTCTCAGAACCGAGGGCTATCCCTGGAAGTTGAGGGAGTAGTCGGTGTACTCGGGTTCAAGGGTATCTGGGGCGCGGTGACACAGGACAAAAGAGCGCCTGACTTTTTTCTCCCCATACAACGAGAAATGCCAAGATCCTCGTCTTTCACTACATAGCACATATTTTTCTGAGAAAACCTCATAGAAACATCTCTAATAGCCTATTACCACCCCTTTCTCTTTCAGAATCTCTCATTATTGTTGTGGTAGAGGTGTAGAATTTCCGCAGTTTATGGGGCACGCCCGACTTTTGACACCTCCGAGTACATCCGACTTCGCTGTTTCGTAGATAGCTAGCCAATGCCCCACACGAAACCGCTCAGTGAGGTTATATAACAAAACAGGAGCAATTGATCCTGTCCTTCCTGTCTGGCCGGAGTAATCACTCACATCACCATCAGAGCTGAGCGAGAAAATAATTACCAAGCCAGGGGGCCGGACCAACGCATTAAATTACTCCAGTTCTTTCAGCCATTTCAGTTCGAGGGTCGTGGGATAGCTACAAACTTGAAGTTCTCCCGCGTACTGTAAGGCTGTAGGCAAGAATGTTCAGTATATTTTCGAAGGCTGTTAAGCATAGTCTGGATGAGACAGTGTAAATTTCCCAAAGCCTTGAACATGTTGTTATCTAGTAACACAACCCACAACTGGATTGTGAGGTTGTATAAACCTAGCCCTCCCGAGAATATACTGAAGTCAGGCAGATGATCCTTTTCATGCAAGTATCTTGATTCCTGACCCGGGTACTCGGTACAAAGGAAAATGTATAACATACCTACTGCACTTTCAAAGTACCATTTTGCCGGAACCACTAACGAGATACCTACTCGGGGTAGGCAATAATGATTGGGCTGCTTCTGTTCTGGTGGCTATTATACTGGTCCGGTAATATTTGAGGGCGCTACATGTAACGTTTCTGTAAAATACAATTAGATTTTCACCAAAAACAGACTAACAGTTGCGCAATGACTCCAGACTCAGCCTCCCCCCTGATCAATACAGCCCTCCCAGCAAATTTCATAACCAAAAGGACAACCTTTATTGCTTGTCCCAAGTGTATGAGCGGTGGCGTCTACACCCCTGTACCGAGCACGGAATTCTGACATGCATATGCAGCTAGCTTATCGTGCATAATTTCAAGCAGGTTCCCAAATCAGACCAAAACGGCCCTACGACAGAACAGCAGTGATCCCAGGCTATAGGATGTGGATAGTTGAGATAAGCCTTTTGAAACGAATCAATGACCGCAGGCAGCATACTGTGGCGAGTATACCATATGCTGTAGGTTTTATGTTTCATTGATCAACAGCTGCTCATGGTGATGTCATCTTCGGTGGGCGGAGTTCGCGGGATAAGCCGCATACTTTGCGGGGTGGTTGTGACAGTAGATTGCGTTTTGGACTACAGAGGAATATTTTTGAGGGTAATCCCAATAGATGCCACTTGAGATAGCCGAAATAAAGCGATGACGTTTGTTCAGAATCATACTACACATTTGTCAATATTTAGGCCGCCCTGAACGCCTCTCTATGTTGGCAGTCAAGGTGTGAAGGATACTTCATCACCCAGAATCTCTCGCTTGACAGTGAAAATCTCAAGCAGTTTTGGGAAAGTAATACGTCCGAAATTTTGGGTAATCATATAGACTAGAGTAAGCCCAGCCTGGATCTTCCGGAATTCTATAGTTTTATACAACAACTGTAGTTTAGTTTAGAATTACACTGGACACAGTATGCAACTTGGAATCCACTCTGTCCGCGGTTTATGCTTCTTCCCAATCTCGCGCTGTCATAAACTGTGCGAATAGAACCCCGCAACAAACAAACCAAAACACAACTAGAAATGTATATCCAATGGCCAGAATTGACGCCGACCGCGAGCCCACATTAACCGTGTATGGACCCAGCACTCTCTTTCGCCAATGAGCATCTCTAGTTTATCGATTCCTGTCCTGAGGCGTAATCAGGCTGTTGTCACTCTATCTCGCCGCAGTTCTATTCATTTAGTGACGGACGAAGACCCACTAAACTAGACAGCGGGTAAGATTTACGACAAGAACCGATGTATACATCCGCAGAACAAACCACCAAAATGTCCCTAGCCTGACACATCCGAAGACAATACGAGACTTCACGCTCTTTCGAAGCGAAATCTGCAGTCAACGGAGGATGCGTGGGTACGGTCAAAGAAAGGATGCAGCTGCGGTTAAAGGAGAAGAATGCACAAGTCATTTTGTTATAAAATAGAATGTCTTCAACAATCAGAACTTTCAATTCCTTTCGTTTTTTAGCCTCTACATTTATTCTTTCTCACCATGGATTCTACCAACGAAATTTGGAGTTTTCCCCTCACAATGTACATGACACCCAAAATCACACCGTCCGGAGATATTTTTTAAAAAAGCCAGCGCTAAGGAGTGCCGGCAGGCTGGGAACAGTGTGCATACAGGCCATTCTCGGACAGTGATGATACTGACTACCATACTCACTGTATTTGAATGTACATGATCGTAGTACAAAGCTTCAAACCCTCAGAAAGCTGCCCAAACTGCTTCGGAGTTGCTTGATTCTGCCCAGTTCTACCAAATGGCGAAACTGCTCGGATAGTGTAGCCCCAGAGCTGCTACGAACCAGCTAGGCTATTCAACCGCTGCTACAGGTGGTCATTGCTTCTCACTCAGATATGTACACCTGAGCCTGTTGCATATATGGATCGCATCCCTGACATACGGCTTATGGGCTTCAGCTGGGCTGATGGGGATCATGATCTCACGATGATGATGGTCGTTCCAGACTCAGCTGGAGATGCCAGCTGAGTGCGCATGCATGCGTACAAGGCATACTCTGAACGCCGTATATAAGATCACAAGATTGTTCCAGTAGCTTAGAATATACAAGCTCCTAGCAATCAGTATTTCAACAGCGCCAAGGCTGACTGTATCATTCTTTAATACAATCAACTCTCTTCGTATCTAAGTGACAATGGTTACACAATGTTCGAAACGGGCCCGGCCGGCCCGAGGGCTTTTTGCCGGGCGGGTGGGCTTTAAAATCAAAAGCCCACAGGCCTTACCAAAGCCTGCGGGCCGGCCTGCATATCTAAAACATGAAAAACAGGGTAAAATCTCCATTGGACCACGCTATATCTCATTATTCTCAGTAGTTCGAGAAAGACAATCGCTATTATTAGCGTTCCGCAACAAATTTAGGTTCATCATGTCTCATCACTCGACTCAGCCCGTTTCGAACATGTTGAAATATGGAAGGGGAGAACCGTGTGAATAGACTTAAGGTACAGAGACTGGAGAGCAAGAGAAAGACTCGAGATATATACAAGGTAGTTGGGTGCCTTATGCCCTACCGGCTATGTGCCTTGACATCAGCTCAGCTGAAGCTCAGCTCGGTCAGGTTCATGCAACAGAATATGATACTATATGATCTGAAGGGAAGTCGCCGATACTGATCTCGCCAAATTGACTCACAGGCTACGGACTCACAGTCGTAGACTCATCCACGAGTTTTCACTCGCCACCGCCACTGGTATTTGCAATCATGAGCTTCCATGGACTTCCATGGACTTCCATGGAGTTTAGGCTCTCATGTATATAAAGACAGGGCTTCTACTTAGATAGTAGAATAGACTTCGTCCGCTTTACATTCGTAACAGAACGTGTTACGATATGGAAGTAGGGGAGAACCGTGTGCGTGTATTCTATGGTACAGAGAAAAGAGAGAAGGAGAAAGACTCGAGATATATAGAGGAGGCATTAGCCCCTGCCGTAGGACCGTGTATTAGACCTGTAACATCATGTACATCTGTAACAGAACATGTTGCAATAGTACTTAGGGGAGTGTGGGGACGGATTTGAGTGCGGTCATCACGTGGGTTGGTTTAGGGTTGTGCGCGGCGGAGCCGCATGCACTTTAGTTCTTGTGTACGTGTCAATTAGACTTAGCGAGAGTCAGTGAGTTTAGGTCAATAGAGAGATTCAGCACAGAGGACACAGGACACCGGACACCGTACAACAGGTTATGAGCCCGGGCACTTCGCTGATTTGACGAACTCGACTCGGATTGAGATTTCGGATTTACGGCATCATCAACACGGTCTCGGAGGAGTACAGATTGACTCGACGCGTAACGAAGATGGCCGAATCGACAGCGATCACGATTAAGAAGTTTGATGGTACGGACTACAAGAGCTGGAGTTTGGAAATCGAAATACTCTTGGAGCAGAAGCAGGTTCTCGGCATTGTCGACGGTACAGAGGAAGCACCGGATGCGAAGGACGGGACAGAGTTTAAAGCATGGAAGAAGCAGCACGGAATCGCGCGGTCGACCATTCTCCTCGCGATGGAGAGGTCATTGCAACAGCAGTATGGCGTTCAGAAAGACGCGAAGGCGCTGTGGGATCAGCTGAAGGAGGACTACAAGTCAAAGGTGAAGCTCAATGTGTGGGCTTTGCGCGACGAGATGTCAGCGGTGAAGTTGAGCAATTGCGAGAATGTACAGGAGTACGCATCGAAGATCCAGGGGTATGTGAATGACTTCAACCTCTGTGCGGAGAGTTCGACCGGTACGATGCCAAAGAGCGAGCACAGCTACTACCTGATGCAGGGTGTACCGAAGGATGATGATTGGAGGTTTTTCACCCAGTTGATGTACGACAAGATCGACACCCTGGCCGACAAACCGGAGGAGATTGTCACGAAGATGAAAGCCCACGAAGCGCGATTACAGAAGGAAGACGATTCGGACGTGGCAGCTATGTTCTCAAAGTTGCGGACGAAGAGCGAGAAGCGGAATTCAAAGCAGACTCGGAAGTCCCGGAAGTCCCGTGATAGTGGCAGTGAGAGCGATGGTAGTAGTTCGGAGAGTGAGAAGCATCGCCGCAGGCGTACTCAGGAATGCTACAGATGCCATCAGGTGGGGCACATTGCACGGTATTGTCCAACCACTGCACCGGTGGAGAGCGGAGCACCGACAGAGACAGAGACTGCCGCAGCCGCAGCCGCAGCGACGACGACGACGTCAATTGAGAACTATTGGATGACAGTCACTGGCAGATCCCCTGAGAAGGAGGGCTGGTACTTGGATTGTGCCACGACTTCTCACGTTTGCGGAGATCGGCGAAAGTTCGAACGGTACACAGAGTATACCAAAAGAGATGGGCGGGAGATTCGCGACTTTGCGGGAACGGTAGCGGGCAAGGCCATCGGGCACGGAGATGTTCGATTGAGGCTTCGACTACCTGGAGGCCACCACCGCATACACGAAGTAGTGGTGAGAAATGTCTTGCATGTGGAAGGAGCACACAACTCGCTCTCCCAATCGCGGCTTATGGATCGGGGATTGCGGATTGTCCCAGTCAATGGCTACGGAATCAAGATATACGATAAATCGCCGACAGACAGTGCTCGAGGTCAAGGTCGAGGTCGAGGAAATCTTGTGGGCGTGGCACGCCAGATTGGAGGATTATTCCGGCTGGATGTGAAGGTTACAGGAAAGAGATATCGAGCGAGAGGATAGGAGCTGCAGGCACGGTTGACTGCTTCGGAGGAGCTTCGGAGAAGCTCCAGGCACGGTTAATTGTTTGGGAGGAGCTTCAGGCAAGCTCTATTTTGTTTTCTTTGTGGATTAGTCTTACGGTCGTGATACCGCCCTGGAGGAGTGTGGGGACGGATTTGAGTGCGGTCATCACGTGGGTTGGTTTAGGGTTGTGCGCGGCGGAGCCGCATGCACTTTAGTTCTTGTGTACGTGTCAATTAGACTTAGCGAGAGTCAGTGAGTTTAGGTCAATAGAGAGATTCAGCACAGAGGACACAGGACACCGGACACCGTACAACAGGGAGAACCGTGTGTTTATTCTATGATATAGTGAAGAGAAGGAGAGGAGAAAGACTCGATTTATATACAGAGAATTATGAGAGAAAACTTTGATGCTTCGCCACTCTTGAGTCACTCGCCACTCTGAGCCACTTGCCACCACTGGATATGTAACAGAACAATGTTGTTACATATATGATCTGAGACGTGTTTCTGATCTCATACAAGCGCACGGTAACCGGGGCTGATGACTCTTGTATATGTCAAATGTTCTTCTCTTCTCTCTGTACCATAGTTTATACACATGTTCTCCCCTTCTATATCGCATCATTGGTTGTTACAATATGAAGGGTTGTTATGAAGGGTTATTAAGGTAAGAAGGGGTCATGTGCATAGACTATGGTACAGAGAGAAGAGAGAAGAGAGAAGGAGAAAGACTGGAGATATATAGTACAAGAGAGTGGTGATTTTTGCGCGGCCTTTTGCCATCTTTGTCACTGAGTCACTTGCCACTTGCTATCACCACCAGATATGCAACCTTGGTGCCGAAAGTTACCACAAGTGAGCTAGTGTGATCTCCACAGATCGGAGTTTATTCGCCTCGTGTCAACCGAGAGTCGGAGTGGACAGACATCATATACTAAACGGTTAGATCTGCGTTGTAATCAAGAAACATCGACAAACGAGCCAGAAGTGACTAACTTTAAATTAGAATGGCAATCTACTCGTCTAAATTAGAATTCTCCGGACACTCAATTGCAGGTAATATTCCGAGACATTTTTTACAAGGGCCAACCGCATATGTTACAATGTGGTCAGACATGGGAAATTTCATACTGACAGATTTTGCTTTATGACGAACTATCTAATGCTGCCCGGAGACTTTTGATATCGACGAGGATGCAGCTGCACATCCGGGTACACTATGGTTCTACATCACTACTGCCAAGCAACTAGAGCAATTAGTGTCGGAATATGTCTATCGACTTGAGCTTTCATTTAAGGCTCCCGCCGGTCATTGTGGATGTTGGTGACCAGGTCTTTCGCGTTGGAGGTTCTCAGACGTATTACATTCTCTTTTGATATCTTTGATCCATGGTACTACAATATTGATATGAAAACTGCTAATACTAGCTCAAACTATGTGGAGATATTATGGAAAGCCCCTGGTTACCCAAATAGGACGAAAATCCATGGAAATTCTGGAGTGGGTGATGGCGTCGAAGACATGATCGGTCACTCGATAATTTAATTTCCTGGATTAGAGGAAATGCACGCCATCAGTTCCGGAGCGTACTATTTATATCTATTTTTCAACAGGTGCTGAGTGGGTTTATGTTGCACCGTCACTCCCAGATCTCCATACGTTTTACCACGTTCTCCAGTAGTCGCTATCTCTCGTATCTTAATGTAGCACACATATGTTTCTGACTGGGAGTGCCTCTTGTTTTCGTCCCCTAATTAGAGTAGATGCTCCGCTATAAGTATGCACCGTGAGACCTCCGTAAATCTCTAAAACATAGCCGATAAGGAAACGTACTTAGTCAGTGATCTTGATGTGTGGGCGTGTCTAATTCAGCGGATAGCCGGCTGGGTCCGCACGAGGCTGGCCAGGCCACCGTTTTGGTTTGGGATCGACCCAACTTGATCCTCGTAATAGTAGTCAAGTCGGAGGAGGTTGGAATTTAGAAAGCTAAGTTTCTACTTAGTCTTTAACTAAGTGGGATTGATTGGAGCTGAGCAACACTTGTGTGATTAGAGACTGTATCTCGGGGCCAGAAAGATGGCATGGGAGAGTAGTGTAAATAGTGTCAAAACAAGATTGGTTATCGGATGGGACTACGAACAGATGATCCGATCAGGTGGGGTCATAGCCGGATGCGGACCAGCTGAATCACGTAGACAGATGATCTCGAGACTAGAGAATAGACCCCTCCTCTTTATTCACACATTTTCCACAATGGTTGGTGTTATTTTGGGCAGTCATTTGGGTGATAGTTTGGGCACGCTCATGGGTCGTCGTGAAAAAATTGAGTGATATCTCGTGATCGCCGAGCCGACCATGATATCCCTTTTTTAAGCTTCGTGACATCGCGCAGAGCTCTTCTCTCTTTATTGTGTGTTGAGTCTTATGGTTGCACTCTTTAGCTGCCTAAATCACTTCTTGAAGCTCTAGGCTGAAGTATGCGGTCTAGGTTTCCCAAACGTCCGTCCGGGGCGGGGGGGATGTCTCCCGATCTCGGACTACGATTTATCGGGCGGAGAGTTTTTGGACTAGAGGACTACCGGGCCTGCGTGTAATCCAAGTGAGGCTGGGTGAAGCGAGTGATGTGGCAGTGACTGGCCTTAACTCTGACTTTTGCTCATCCACACCTGTTACAAGGAACTTGTATCTAGTATTAATATATTGGGGTAAAGAGTTGTATGCTATGTAATCTGTTAAAAAATGAGTGGTTTTTAATCTAATGAACCTCAAGATAGGGAACGGTAACCTCCGCCAGGGCCCGGTAGATCCCCGTTCAGGGCCCTATGTGTCTCGATGAACACACCGCCCTGGACGATGATGGCGGGCCCTGAAAGACTGGCAACCACCCGGACTATTGGGAAGCCTGATGCGGTCCTTGCTAGGACCGTTAGAAGTGGCTACAACCGAGGGCTGCTGATGCAGCTGGCTTATAGCTATGAACTCAGGTTGGGCTGCGCACGTGTCAACCACAACTCTCTATCTTTTAAGTACACTGAAGTGCACACAGATTTGCAGCTTGCAGCGCCAGGTCTACTGTACAATGGAGTGCTGCCCAATTTTTGGTACCAAATTTCCTCACGGCTGGGGTATGCGAAGCTCTGCTAAAGAATTACACAAAAGCTGTCGACATTGGATATCTACTGTACCGCTGGTGGTACATTGTTTCTCCGCCGTGCACAATTAATAGGAGCCTGTGGATGAAAATTATTCGCGTGCGACGCAACTATCACCGCCACACGAAAAATGCAAATACAAAATATGCGAATGATGCGAATTTTCTGAGGGTCAGCACCTGTTTAATTTTCTTTCTACAGCTCCCTGTTTTCGTCTTTGTTGTGGAGAAATACCATTTTAAATTTTTGTGTCGCAAAGATGCCACCAACATCGCCTCGTACGATGGGGGAGAAAGAATAGCTGATGCTTGCTGACGCTGACGCTCCAAGCACAACATTTTCGAACCCATCACAGTTCGTGAATGTTAAACTGGCCGTAACAGGTTATATGCTTGCGAAATTCACTACTCTTTTACCTCTTGGTATTTGATTTCTTAGATCGCTGATATTTATCGAGTGGTTCTAGCTAGAAAAACATCAAAAAGTGTACGATTCTACTACCATTCTACGAATATTAGAGGTGTCATCTATCTAAACTTAGCGTCAAAGCGTCAAAGAGCAGTAAGCTAGGTTCCTTTCATGTATTGTATACCTATGAGAACAAAATTCGTGGACTTAAATTTAAGCTGGCACGTTTGGTGGGAAACGACAGGGGTCCGGAGGAAACCTGGTTTATGCACCCAGACTTGCATGCGGTCATCCCTGTCGCTAGTATGACACCATCTCATACTCACTCAGGCTGAGAAACGCTATTGGATCTCGGCTCAACCTGTGTCTTTCAGTGTAACTTTGAGCGTGCCGCGCTTAGCGAAAATGGGCCTTCTGACACTCAACAAGGCTTTTAACTGCAGTGTGTGACTCATGTGGCGCTGGTTTAATTGGTTGACAATTGATTTTGGGTATTCTGAAGCAACTTCTGCTATGTATCAAATTCGCCCACGCAGTTGCTGCATTTCACCCTTATCGCAAGGTAATGTTAGGGGGCATCACGTTTCAGCCGCACGATGTATATCTATCTCCAAGCGCCCGCTCGGTTTTGACGAATTTATGTAGTCTTCAACCGCTCACTAGCAAAGATATCGCTCATAATTTTCGACCCTAATAGACAATTCTTACACCTTCCGAACACATACTCCGGGTATACCTGCGGGGATCAACCCCTAGCTTAGTGTGTCAGCAAGCACTCAAGCAAATTCGACCAAACCAGTTATCGAAACCCACCCTGGACTACCAGGACAACGCCCGCAAGCGCCAGTTACTCAACAATCAGCTCCGATGCCTGAGTGGGCGAATACCATTCCCGCCCCAAGTTCGCGTTCAAGATATTTCCGTATATGTGGTGTTCCACCCAGTTGGAGCGCGAGTGATCTTTTTGATGTTCTCCATACCATTGATCCACTTCTCACACAAAATCACCGACCTTCTTTGTACCCAGGATGTTACGGTTCTACTCAAACAGCATTGCTCAACTTGGACCCGTGTCCCGAACACTTACAGCTTGCCAAACATCATCAGATCCTGGAAACGGCCAACCGCACAGCGGCTAGTCTTGAGATTGATAGTCAGTTTTATAATCTAACACCGTTAAATGTCCCAAAAGGAGATGCAGTGGCAGAGTTAGTTGGCTCATGTGTCCGTCCAATTTATATTCAAGCAGATACTGATTTCAGATATCTTGTAGTGTGATTGCTGTAACTGGCCTTGCAGGCCATGCCTTTGGATCTTGGAGGAACCGTGAAACTCTTCAGATGTGGCTTAAGGACTTCCTGCCGTACGATATTCCAAATCTCCGGGTCTTGACCTATGGTTACGATAGCAGTCTTGTCGGAACTAGCAGAACCGACAGCAGGCTACTAGATTACCAAAGAAATTTTATCCAAGCGATAGAAAATGCCAGGAGCTCCGTTCAGGTGGGGTATTTTGCTATCGAGTGAATGATTTTATTGTATTTGCTGACGTGTCTTCTAAAGGAAACTCGACCTATCATATTCGTTGGGCATAGTCTTGGTGGTATTCTGGTTTTGCAAGTACGTTTATCGCACTTACTATTGGAAACAAATCACAAACTCACAGGTACTTCTAGGCATTAATCGAATCAAAACGCAACCCGTTGCATAGACACATCATAGCTGCAGTGAAGCTTATAATCTTCTTTGGGACTCCACACCAGGGCCTCCGTACATACGATCTGGAAGATATGGTTGATGCAGAGTCTGGCGAGACATCGAGGCTTAACATGCTGAAACAGTTGAGAGAGGGCTCAGAATTCCTTGAAAATCAAAAGGATGATCTCAGCTATATCTGGGAGGAGTATAAACCGAAAATTATTAGCTTTTATGAGACGGTATTGACACCTACTGTTCAAATGGTACGTCTCCCCCTACACTTTGCAATGATAAGTAAAACTAACAATTCTAGTCAAATTTAGGTAGTTATGTAAGAAACGGTGAAGAGTCGGAAATGGTGAAACGGCTTTCTGCCCAACTATATATACCGACTGAGCAGCGAGTCCCGGTGGAGCAAATCCATACCAATATGGTGAAATTCGCCTCAGCAGAAGATCCAACATATCTCACTGTCGTTAGATACCTAAAGGGCTGGATTGATTCTTATGGTATAGCGTAGTCCTTTTTCACTTGTTGGGGTGAGAGTGTTGACACCTGTTGTACAGCGTCAGCAAAAAGAGTAGAAAATCTACAAAGTATGTACCTCTACATGTCGTGCAGGCACATTTTACTGGTCTCTAACAATAGGTGGGTCAGGTTCTCAGGATTACATCAACTGTCTAAAAAGTTTGAATCCTTCACATTACGAAACTTACCGCGATAATCTTTTGGACAAACGACATGGAAACTCCTGCACATGGCTTCTTAATGACAGGCGTTACAGAACCTGGGCCGAAAAGAATGATCAGGCAATTCTCTGGATCTATGGTGATCCAGGCTGCGGGAAGAGTGTCTTGTTGTCATTCTTGACTAAAGAAATCATTCACGACAAAACCAACCAACTTTCTATGGTTTATTTCTTCTGTGACGACAAGGACGAACGATTAAATACCGCCGATGCAATTCTGGTGAACTTACTTGCCCAGCTTCTGAAGTACATACCGGATGTTGGGCACTTCTCGGTTGAACAGGCATACGCTATCAACAAAGAGAAAACATCCTGGGAATTCGATATGCTCTGGCGAGTTTTTGAGCGAATAATCAACGACGCCAATACTGGGCACATGCGTATACTGATTGACGCTCTCGGTATCAATTCCTATCTTGATTACGGAGTATGTAGCTAACCATCGTAGATGAATGTGAAGAAGAATCACGCACAAAACTCTTGAACCGGTTGCAACGCCTCTTTTTGGGTAGTCCGATGGCCGTAAGTCGCATCAAGATCATTATTACTAGTCGCCCACATGTACCAGTTAAATTGCATTTGCCCAATATCATCGAATTGCCTCTAGTTGCAGAAGACCTGAAAAACGATATAACAGCATTCGTTGAATCTGAAGTGAGCAAGCAGATGCAGTTTGCTGGTGGCCTGGGCAAGGAGGTACGACAAACTCTTATCGAAGGAGCCAAAGGAATGTTTCTTTGGGTTTCCCTGATATTAGACGATCTCACAAATTCCACGGATACAACACCCTCGGCTATCAGAAACGCACTGAAAGCATTACCGCCAGATCTTACAGGTGTATACATCAACATCTTGCGAAAGATACCTGAGAAAGACCAAAAAATTGCACAAACTATGCTTCAATGGGTAGTTTGGGCTATACGTCCACTGACCCTCAAAGAGCTGACAATAGCTGTTGCCATACTACCCAAACACAGCTCCATGGCCTCGATGCATGATGACATGCAAACAGATCTGAGGAAGGTTCTTCAGTTAGTTCTCGGGCCGATGCTCAGAATACAAGACGATAAAACTGTCCATCTTGTTCATCAATCGGCGAAAGACTTCCTCAGTAACAATGTGGCAGCCAGGGCGAGTTCGTCCAGTCACCCCATATCCACTTTACGTGTCTCTTCCGCGGAGTCCAACCTGCAGCTTGCTTTGACTTGTTTAACTTATTTGAGTTTCGAAGAGAGCGAAGCTGGACCTATAGAATATAGTTGGTACGATGCCTGCCCGGAAATGGAAATTCGACGAAAGAACAGTCCATTTCTGGACTATGCTGCCACTCACTGGCCTGAACATGCAAGACACACTGACTCGACATGTGCAAAGCATCAGCTTTTGTGTAGCGTTTTCCGCAAACTATCAGAGTCCCCCCGAAAATTGGGTCTCGCCTACCAGGTTTATACTTTCTCCATGCGAAACAAGTTTGTGCAAACACCACCGCTTCAAGTTGCGGCTTCTTTTGGATTAGGCGCGTTGATCAAAGACATGTTGGATGAGGACCATGGCTGCCACATCAATGCTGGCGGTGGCATCTATGGCACTGCCCTCCAGACGGCCGCAGTAAAAGGTTGTGAGGCGATAATTTATCTACTACTCGATCGCGGAGCCGACATCAATGCTCAGGGCGGCTACTACGGCAACGTGCTACAGGCAGCTGCAAACGATGGTCAAAAGGCCTTGGTTCGCCTGCTACTCGATCGGGGAGCCAATATCAATACTCAGGGCGGCTACTACGACAACGCGCTCCAGGCAGCCGCAAACGGTGGTCACGAGACCATGGTTTGCCTGCTGCTTGACCGGGGAGCCGACATCAATGCTCAGGGCGGCTACTATGGCAACGCGCTCCAGGCAGCCGCAAACGGTGGTCACGAGACCGTGGTTCGCCTGCTGCTCGACATGGGAGCCGAAATCAATGCTCAGGGTGGCAAACATGGTAATGCGCTCCAGGCAGCCGCAAAGTTTGGTAACGAGGCCATCGGTTGCATGCTGCTCGACCGGGGAGCCGACATCAATTCTCAGGGCGGCAAACATGGCAACGCTCTCCAGGCTGCCGCAAAAGTCGGTGATGAGGCTGTAGTTCGCCTGCTGCTTGACCGGGGAGCCGACATCAATGCTCATGGTGGCGTACACAGCAACGCGCTACAGGCAGCTGCAAACGATGGTCATGAGGCCGTGGTTCGCCTGCTGCTTGACCGGGGAGCCGACATTAATGCTTCGTGTCACCACCGCGGCAACGCGCTACAGATAGCCGCAAAGGAGGGTCACGAGGCCGTGGTTCGCCTGCTGCTCGACCGGGGAGCCGACGTCAATGCTTAGGGTGGCTACTATGGCAACGCGCTACAGGCAGCTGCAAACGATGGTCAAGAGGTCGTGGTTCGCCTGCTGCTCGACCGGGGAGCCGACATCAATGCTCAGGGTCACTACCGCGGCAACGCGCTACAAGTAGCCGCAAATGCAGGTTACGAAGCAGTAGTTCGTCTGCTGCTCGACTGTGGCGCTGACCTCAACGCTCGGGGCGGCCGATACGGCACCGCACTGCAGGCTGCCGCTGACGCCGACGATTGCAACAAGGCCTTGGCCACAGTTCGTTTGCTGCTGGACCGTGGCGCCGACGTCACGGCTGAGGGTGGACGCAACGGAACGGCACTCGAGCTGGCTAAACAGAGAAACCACCAGGCGGTGATTAGTCTCCTATTGGAGCGCGGTGCTGAAAGCAATGCCTGGGATAGCGAAAGCGACGACGACGACAACAATGATGGTTGACAATGACGACGATAACGACGAGGACAATGATGATGACGTCGACTGTGATGATCTCTTTTCTTTGGTTTTGTGATGTTGCTGGTTGAATTTTCTTTAGCTTCCCGCTTCGGACGTTATTGAGAGCTGTGCCCCGTCAGATATTGACTTTTATCTCTGGAGTGTTTGGTATTGGGTTCATTTGGATACTCTCTTACATTCGTATACTAAATCTTGTGAGGGAAGTACTAAGATATCGTAATCTCTAGCGATCAACAAAGTCGCAAAGTTTATCGAGTGATGGCGCATGCGTGTACGTTTGTTTCTCCACGGTTCCCAGTCATCTCTATGGCACTAACCTGGGAAGAAGTCTTTTAATAAAGATTTTATCACTATATTCCCTTATTAAGCCTCTTTTTTACACTCCTTGTTGCATGAACCTGACCGAGCTGATGACAGGGCACACAGCCGGTAGGGCATAAGGCACCCAACTACCTTGTATATATCTCGAGTCTTTCTCCTGCTCTCCAGTCTCTGTATCTTAAGTCTATTCACACGGTTCTCCCCTTACATATTTCAACACTCCTTGTTGCATAAATAGATCTCAGCTCTCATACGGGCTGACTGGGCTGGCTCTGATACGGGTTGGCGGAGCTCAGCCGTCTCTACATTTAGATGAGTACGTACGTGTTCGTACCGTATATATATGGCCTTGTGGCCCTCTTAGAAAGTACAATTAAGCTTCTAGCAATCAGTACATTTCAACACTCCTTATTGCATGATAGGTCTCTGCCATCTTATGGCCGGAGGTGACTCTCGTATGGCCGGAGGTGAGTCTCGTATGACCGGAGATTGCTGTCGGCCTGAAGGGTCTATACATAGATGCGTACGCACGCATTCACACTTGTACTCGTATATTTATGGCCTTGTGGCACTCTTAGATAATACACAATCAAGCTTCTCTAGCATCACTATTTTAACACTCCTAATACATTGACTTCCGAGTGATTCAACATGTTGCATTCCCGATGCTTGTAAACAGTAGAAGGCTTTTGCTGCTGAGTGGAGGTATGAAGTGATGGAAGGTCTGTTACAGCAAACTAACCTTGCAGAGTTTCATATACTCCAGTTTGATTTATTACGATGTGATCACTTCATACAGGCAACCATACTCCTCCTACAAAAGCGTCTCACTACCAGTGTAGACAACTCATTATATCAACTGAATCAATGTAGAACAATACTGGTAAGAAATTCAGTGCTTCGGCCGCAGCAATACGCTGCGCCATGTGATTCTTGCTCTGATAGTGGGGGGATAATATAGTAGGCTATATGTATTAAATATGACACTACTAATGACGAAATATATCTCAACAAGTGTAGCCCAGCGCAGTACAAGTATTTGAGTGCGCAATACCTAAGACGGATCGGAAAAAGAAGAGATATGAAATGTTGGTGGTGTGGACATGAATATCATGTTGAAATACTGAGACTAGAGAAGCTTGATTGATTCAATCTAAGAGGGCCACAAGGCCAATATATATGAAAGTGCAAGTACGGCTGAATGCCATCAGCCCGTATCAGAGTCAACAGTCATCTCCGGCCATACAAAACATCTCTGTCTCCGGCCATACAAGACATCTCTGTCTCCGGCCATACGAGACATCTCCGTCGCCGGCCATACAAGACACCTCCGTCTCCGGCCATACGAGACTCATCTCCGGCTGAGACCTGTATATGCAATATATCAAACGGGGGTCCACTTGTTTAAGTGGTGGAAAAGATGGAAACGAGAACAAAAAAGGCTTTACGTCGATGGGCAAGAGTGGAAAGATTGGTATAAAGGGGTTGAAACGGTCATGAAGAAGTCAAAGATCCGTTTCCCTATGTCTCTTGTTTTTGCAGAGGAAAAATGTCCACAGGCGTTGTTGGATTTTCTTTTCCATATGGACATTGGCAAAATCAGCGGAGTGGTGGAGGAGGTGCATAACGTAGATCACGAGGAGTCGAGTGATGGGGGGGGCGTAAAAGTTGTTGTTTTTTGGCGGTTTTTTCGTTTGTTTTTTGGGGAAGAGGACCTGCGACTTTGCTTTTGTTTCTTTATGTTACGGAAGAAGTTGGGAGGAAATGTGTAAGGGATATGCCATGGCCGCTATGCGGCCGAATGCAATATGATTACAAACAAACAAGTATTTGAGTGGTGCGTTGAGCTAATAGGGTTCACGTTGCAGTTAGGCACGTTGTTGCAGCAACTTGTAACACGTGTAACCTTCGCAAGGCCGCAGTACATACATACGTACTTAAGTAGTTAAAGCACATATCCTAACACAGCGGCACCTTTCTCATCCAATCTTACGGGTTGATGACTCATGTGTGTGCAAAACTAAAATACATGTGGTGTCGCCGCTCCCTGTTTCCGGAGCCGATTACGACACCCCCGGTGCTCCTCAAAGATGGCACTGAAATTATATGAGCCATCAGCGTTGAGAGATGGATCACTGGGCCGTGGGAGCAGTGAATGGAGGGGTACATACTGCTGATAAAACAGACGACAGAGCAGCAATGGTAGTGAGCAGCGGGGGCATGCGGACCGAAATAGGGCGTTGGCGGTGGTAGTAGGCAGCGGGAGGTAGCAATCCTTGATAGCAGAAGCATGGGTAGGGTAGTGATGGCAATGACAACGGCAGGCCTGGTAATAGGTAGCGAGACGGTGATGTCAGTAGTAAAAACACTAAACAAGGTCCCTAATGATGACTGACGGAAGGAGTGAAGCAATGTAAGTGCGGATTGTATAGCGTAGCAGTGGCTTATATACGAGTGGTGCAACATGCTAAACCTCAAAATGTTAGATGGCTCAACCAAAAACGCTTTGGCGGGTTTCTGCTTGCGAGTTAGCGTTACCTAACGTTGACATACTGACTGACCTAAGTATGCTCCGAGGATGGTAGTGGTCGGGTCGATCAAGGATATCCCTAGGTGCACAGAAGTGGGGCCCTTGAAGGTACCTAGCCGGCATGGGCCGGATCACACCACGAGGACTAACTTACTCCCGAGTCAGAGACGTGCAGTTGCTCTCGGAATTTGCCGAGTCTTATTAGCAACAAAATCGGAAATGACGTATGTACCCCGGGAACAAACGGTCAATGCACTTGGAACTTGTCCGAGCGTAAGTGCACTTACAGAACAACTCCGGTAGAGAAGCCAAGCACGCTTCGGGTGTACCGGCAATTGACGGAACCTAAGAGTACTTATCGGGTCGCCGAAGGAAAAGGCATGTGCACTTGACATCCGACAGAACCCGAATGCACCGTCAAGTGCACCTACACCTACAACTTCCTAGTGAAGTAATCGGATATCGCAAGCGGGGCGTTTGAAGTATAGTTGGCATTTCATAAACTCAAAAGACCTATACAGAAGTACTGGGGTTTGGAGCATAAACTAAATTTCAAAAGCTACCGCTAAGTATCTTTGGCTGGTAAAGCTGAAGGAGGGCTATTTCGGAGTACAAATGTTGTTCATACTTCAAACCCCAGTACCGACGGTCACCTTGTTTGGTGTTTTCTTCACTAGCTGGTTGTCGTAACCGCCTATTTTAGCTGGTACCAATCCATTCAGACTCCAACCCTGCATTCGTCTACCTGGGCATATTTAATGCCTCGGTACTCAATACACTACCGTATTTTGTGCCAGCCGTATGTGTTGTATTGAGTTAGCATACGCACTGCGCTAGTACTGTTCAAAGTAGAGATGATAGAGAAGCTTGATTGTATTCTATCTAAGAGGGCCACAAGGCCATATGTATATGAGTGTACAAGTGTGAATGTGTATACGCATCTGTGTATGGACTCGGCTGAATGCCTTCAGCCCGACAGCAATCTCCGGTCATATGAGACTCACCTCCGACCATACGAGACTCACCTCCGGCCATATGAGACTCATCTCCGGCCAAATGAAGGCTGAGACCTATCATGCAATAAGTACCAAAAAATGGAGTCCGAGTGAAAATACGTTATCTACAATTAACTCTATTACTACGCAGCTTTCAGGTGTTGTATAGGACCGGTCGGCTGACTCGTGATGATGTTCTACGGTAATTTTAAGACCGTTTCAAACATCATTTGTGCACATGGCTGTCCATCAGGCACTCCTAAATACGCTTCATCTCCATCGTCCATTAGTGTTATTTCTAGCATACGGCATGAACCCATATTGTGCTATATTGGTTCCATAAGTGTTTGCCATGATAATGCAAAGGATAGGGATGTGTAGGGAATCCCAGGAGGCTGAATCCGAATTGTTCACCACAATAAGCCCAAGCCCTGCCGTCCAAACATTCCCTTCGTGACTTGGCGAACCGGTGGCAGTCATTCCAGTACCGTCAATGTGTAGCACTTCTGCCCCAACTTCCGCCACTGCTGTTGCTCGCGCATTCAGCCAACCAGGGTTTTCACAGATATTGTGAGACCGCTCTCCCGTAGTTAGCTTCTAGCAACTTCTGTATAACTCCCAGTCATAGGGCAAATTGCCATCCCATCTTGCCTACAGAGCAGGTCGCCATGTCTGCAGTACTTCCGGTACAAGTGCCTCCGAAACTATTCAGTCCCCACTACATCAACACGTTCCGAATACAGAATAGAATCTATCTCTAGAACTTTAATAAAGATGTGGTTCTGACCGCAGAGTACGAATGAGATAGGCAGCTAGAGTGTTTGCTTTTGCCACGTAGGTTATTCAGGACTATCAAACCCCTCTCTAGTTGGTTTACATGGGATATGAGATATCAACCCTTCCCCATTTAGGTTCCTCAGGGCTATAAAGCCCCCTCCCTACATTGGTTTCACAGGATGTCCATCCACTCACAATGGGGATAAACAAGTTGCAACAGTGTGAATATAAAAGGAATCCATTGGCCAGACAGTCTTGGAGGCATAAAGCTGGTGAATCGCAGTCTTTAGACCCGACCAAAGTCAAGTTAAACTGGATTGATTGATGAATCACCAGGTGTGTAGAGCACAGACTGTGGAGTGTGGATCGTCGCGCAAAGTCGAACGGGATCATGGTCGGTTGCCGATCACATACTCACTCTTCCCGAATAACGAATTCGGCATTCTGGTCTCTGCCGGTACAAGTCTCGATTAACTGCAGATCCATGGGACGGTGCCTCTGCTGATAAGGTATTTAGTGTCGTCCGATTCGGTTATCCGAATGTATCCGGATTAGTCATCGGAATCAGCCCTCTACGTCGAGTGCCTCAAAAGGCGGAATTCCTGCATCGTATATGTCGTCTCGTTGACTTGTCCATCGCCATAACTGCAGATTTTCCGTAAGTCTCGGTGGATCGTCATCATCGGCAAAGTAGCATCATCGAAAGAAGGTGATTCAATTGATAGAAATGGTGCCCGCGGCCGGAATTTCCATAGGTGGTATCCGTTAATGGTTAATGATCTCGTGCTCTTAGTAGTATCCGCAGTCGTTGACTTTAGTGAAAAGGGTTTTGTTGCTCTTAGTAGCAGTCCTAGTTGTAGTCAGTATTCATAAGCGTGTAGGCATCGACCGTAGATGCACTTCGGTCGTGCAATGATTCTCAGCCGCAGGCGCACTTCCACCTTGAGATGCTACTCATCCATATTGTCCAATTCATCTCTGCCGTAGGCGCGCATCATACATGGAACGCTGCTTCTCCGTAGATGCATCTCCTCCATAAGTACACTTTCGTTCCACGCAGGCAAACTCAATTCGTCTCTTCCGCAGGCGCGTTCATCTGTAGGGAATTATTTCCTGGTAGAAGCATTCAGGGATGCACTTTGATCGAGGAATGGATCCGTAGGTGCCCTTCAATCGACTGAAAGGAATCCAATCGTAAGTGGGCTTGATAGTGTAATATATAGCTGTGTTGACTCCTATATCCTCTCTTGATTTCGCTGGGCTTGCGCCGTCAATTAAGGAGTACAAGGGGGTAACCCAATCATGTAATTGCGGCTTCCTCAAAGTCGGTGCTCGATTGCAGCCTTCGGCAGGTATACGTATCTCAATCGATTGTATGCGATTTCTCCCGTTCGATGGAATGAGTCTCTTCAGGCGTACTCGTTGAAAACAGGAATTGACCACCTTGAACGGTGATGCGTGCTACTGGCGATGTTGTTTCCGATAATTATCTCTGTTTCTGTCAATTGTCTCAAATCGGGTAAACTAGTCGAGAGTGATCATCATTGCGATCGATAAATCTCTGTACTCATGTGTAGTTGATTCTGTTTATTGTCGACTTGGAGCGAATGCGTCGGAAATGGGTAAAAGTGCAATCACGAAACGAAACCCCGTAAGCAAAATGTATCCATTCACTAAAAAGCGGTAATAGTGGAAACGCATGTACCGGCGCGTAATGCCGTGTATCGCCTGGGATGGTAATTGGAAGGATACTATTGTTACAGGTGTACTTGTGCCGGAGACATGTTACAGGTCTGATACACGGTGTTGCTGTAGGGGCCGATGCCTTCTGTATATATCTCGAGTCTTTCTCCTTCTCTCTTCTCTGTATCATAGAATACACGCACACGGTTCTCCCCAACTCCCATACAGTAACAACTATTGCATACATAGATCCGAGTGATAACATGTGTGGGAGTGCAGGTAAGATTATCGGTAGAGAACTAAGGCTCATCATGAGCTGACTGTATAGAGTAGTCATTACGCGGTCCCGGACACCTCACGTGCCAGCAGCGGAATCCTAACTACCCTCTATTACAATATATATAAGATATCGACATCCGGAAGTTCTCAGGCTGAGGGAGGTTATGTGTACCAGAGGAACTATGACTTTGTGGTGTACTATAATCCGGATACTGAGGAAGTAGATTATAATACTCTATAGAGGGTGCCGAAGTTCATCACTGATATACCGATATTATTCGCACACGCTATTTTCTTTAGCTAGGTTGCTAATGTATGCTATCATTTTTATTGCGATTCTATATAACTTATCAAGGGTGTCGATAGTAGTGATTTTATTGCAGTAGGTTTCTGAGAGGGCTTACAGCCCCGTGGTGCGTTGTACAACCAATGTTGAAGGGGTCACTACAGATGTAAATGGTAGTACTGTAGCGAGTACGAAGGTTGGGATGTCACACGCCACTGCAGCTGAAATAGTAGGTAAAACCATGCCATTATTTGTCACTGACTGCAAGAGGTGGTCGACCGCAGTCCAAAGTCTCTGCCGTCCGAAATTTTGTTGTCACATAATTCAAAACTTCCCAATAATGGGAGCGAAAACGGCATCTACATGGGATTAAGACACCGGTGCCTTTAGGTTGAAAGTTATTCTGGAGTGGAACAATTATTGACAACGTGTAGCAAGGGACAAACAATATTCCTCAGTTCAAACTGCTGATGCCCGCTGAAACTGCTCCCAAACCTCTGAGAACTGTTGGATAATTTTTCTACCTGGTGGAAATTCTTCCAAATTGATCATGGGACCCCTCAAAGTCGGCGGGGGGGAAGGTGTCACAGGAATCCAGTCATAAAAGTATTGGTCACGCTCGGAAGGCCGTTCGAAGCTTCCTGTTCGCTACTGTAGACGACAATCCATACCTAATTACCTGTTTCTAGTAGTCGAGTCGTGCTAGCACCCAGACTACTGATAGTAATAGTTCCCTCTCTGGTGAGTTTTCTTTGTCCAGGTAAAATCTGCCTTTATGGAGATTATCACCGTTTTCTTCTCCGGATTTAAAATTCCTGTCTGTCCATTAACTCGCATTTGATATGGCCTTTAGGTTTCCGGCCATTTTCTGCTTCTATATCTTTGCCGCATCTGCTTTTTCCATTCCACCTTGCTCTCGATATTCAAACATCTAGTAGAGCGAGCTATCCGGTCACAACGGAGTATACCTTGCCAGCATTCACCATATTTACTATTCCATATACTTGGTAAAAACTTCTCTTGTTCCTACATAAATATTGTTATATCTTCCAGGCTATATCAAAAATCTCAAATGATAGTAGTAACTTTGTTTTTAAATTACGTCATTGCCAAAGTTAATTCAGTTTATCAATAACACCTCATGCATACAGCCCAGGCGCCATATTAGGGTCGTGGGCACGTACAGCGCCCACACCTAACAAGCTGCTAGCGGGGCACCTTGCAAATCCCGGAATTTCTTTCAAAATTGCAAATTGTTCAACAACCACACAGTGGAGAGAATACCAGAGACAGCGGTATAATAGACAACTCCAAGGCATACATGTCAATCTAAAAATCAAGTCAAACAGTCCAATTTTGAGTAAGATGAAAATGTGAGTGAGAGCCCATGAAGCTGGCGGATTTTTGCCCATCTGCTAACCCCCCCTGTTTCATCACCAATTGTAAATATAATTCACTGATAATACTATCAGAGCATATATGATATGCTAGCTGTCAATGAATATCAGTCTTGGCTGGTTTGGGTTGGTGGTTGTTGAGATAGGTACTATTTCTAAGTTGCTAAAGTGGGAAACCCTCTGTAGTATCATAACTTGGGTAATTTTTGCCCATGGGACATTTCATTGTCCCTAGAAATTGTCAAGCAGCACCCAAGTAGTCTTGTAGCATGCTACAGAGACTCAGGCAGCAAGGGCAATAAAATCCCAACCTCAAGTGGTGGAGAAATCATATGGGGTAGGTAGCCCTTCTTCTCCCTTAGCAGTCAACCCATAACTCCACCAACCCTAGGTCAAATTCGAAGCTTTTTAGCACAAAGTAGCTATGCTATATGCAAATGGGTTCTGCTTTATCATTGGCTTCATACTGATACTGGTTGTGAACTGGTTGGCCCTTCAATGTCGAAAACATGCAGCTCTTTAGTTCAGGCAGCAACAAATAATCATATTATAGCAACTTGTCAAGGTCAGGTATACTCAGTTGTGTGCATTTGCAACATTGTATTGCATCATGCGTAACATTTTTTTCGTGCTCAGACCAATGGTGGATGTGTGGCGCGCCTGGTGAGCCGCAGCCTCGCAACGGGCGGCTCATGCGCCACACATCTACCGGGCAAGCGAGGTACGAGCTAGCATGCGGCTAGGCACGAAACAAGCGCAACACGAAAAAATATTCGTCTTCTGCATTCTAGCCATGTGCAAATCTGTTATAGTACAGTATTCGTATAGGCGTCGCTGATGGTTACTGTTACGTATTACCTAGGTACAAATAGTACATGCTCGAACCTATAGTAGTCGCCACAATAGCTAGCGAGCATGGCGTGATGTATGATGCACTAATTCCATCAGGTAACGCCCTAGACTCTCCATATATCTGGATTTGTGTAGGTCTGCTGAGGAATTCGGGCCAGTCACTACATGCCTGGGCTCACCCATGGCTAGTCGCCACTCGCATGTTACACGTTGCGTCCGGGATTTTGATGCACCACGGCGCGACTGGCCGACAACACCCAACTACTGTTGCTCTCAATGGTGAAGACGAGCTCTCTTGATTTTTCTAAGGGTACAGTCAATTGCTTTAGATACGTAGAGAGTCTGGGGATGCCGTAAAGATGATGGAGAGGCAATCAAAGTGGCGGGTAGCGAGTGAGTAGTTATGAATGAGTTAACCTATATGAGTCTACTCGGTGACTTAGTGTATCCGCGACCTCGTTAGAGGGCTTACAGTAACAACCACTGCTGTATGTGTACCTTCATCTTGAGTCTCAGCTCCGTCTGCGTATATGAGTCTCAGCTCCGTTTGATGGCTCATGAAGATAGCAGCTTGTTTGAAGATATCCATGGTCAGCATCAAGATCAGGGAGAGCGTCTCAAGATAGTGCAAACACGTATGCAAACAGATATGGCAGGCTGTACATATACGGGCTTGGGGCCACGAGAAACCAAGTCAATCAAGAAGTCATCGTGAGAACCATCCAAAGTAACAACCACAGATACGATATGGAAGGGGAGAACCGTGTGCGTGTATTCTACGATGCAGAGAAGAGAGAGGGAGAAGGACTCGAGATATATACAGGAGGCATCAGCCCCTGCAGCAGTAACCGTGTATCAAACCTGTAACATGTCTCGGGCACATGTACATCTGTAACCACTGTTACGAATGTAAAGCGGATGAAGTCTATTCTACTATCTAAGGAGAAGCTCTGTCTTTATATACATGAAAGCCCGGAACACCATGGAAGTCCATGGAAGCTCATGATTGCAAATACCAGTGTCGGTGGCGGTGGCGAGTGAAAACTCGTGGATGAGTCTACGACTGTGAGTCCACAGCCTGTGAGTCAATTCGGCGATCTCAGTATCGGCGACTTCCCTTCAGATCATATAGTAACAACCACCCTCACGATGAATCGAGTGATTATCTGTGCGTACAATCGCGGAAGTTCGTATGTGATCTGGGATTTATGCGTCTGAGTATGGGCTGTGATTGTGTGATTGAAATTATCTTATGAGACAATGGAATTGCTATATGGACTTAATACCTCAGAAGCCAATGTGGTTCCTAGCACAAGCAGTGTTCCTAAGCTGCCCCCAGAATCGAGGCCGGGACGCTTAGGAACACTGAGCATACTACGGCTATTTCCGGTGTGCCACTCAAACTCACCACATCTCACTACATTTACTGAACGAGTGATATCTTCTATAGTTCATTTAACCCTTTAGGGTATCATCTTAGTTCTTATGAGCACCATCGTAGTCAATATCGCCAATGCCGTTGCCATGACCACTTGCATCTCCATACCTGGCTGACATCTACGTCGTGGGTAGATTCCGAGCGGATAACCGTGTACTATGGGGCGTTATAGTTGGCTAAGGATTTAGGGCGTTGGCCAGATTTAGCTCCAAGGCTGTCGGGGACTAGTCTTAGCCTCGTGCCTAGTACTGTAGCCGCCTACTGACCGTTACCAGATAGTCTCGGGCTTGGTACGGCATTCTGCTTCGGTAACCTCGGGCCTGGGTGGTCCTCGGGGCCTGGGTCATCCGCGGGGCCTGGTCGTCGGCCCCTGGCATGGTATCTTTCTCTCCTTTTATTCAGCGCAGGGTTTCCAAAAGTCAGTCCTGGGTGGGAGGGGGTGTGGACAATCCCGGACTCGAGGGAGACGGGTCACCCGAGCCAAGTTATGGAGCCTGTTCTTGGAATGGCACCTTGCGATAAGTTTGGACGAAGATTCAGTCAAATGGATCGAGCTCAAACCATTTTGAGCGATGATGAATCCTCATTGTCGCCACCACCTACTACAAGCTATGGGGGAAGTGAAATTCAATTCCCATCGCAGACACCTAGGGATGAGGACAACTCCCCAGTCCCGACCACAAGTTATGGAGGAAGCATTGTTGCTACGCCTCCCAGTGCGCTCACTATCGATCCTTTTTCAACTCCGAGAGCAAGCAACGGAATTATTGCGCAGAGGTATATTCAGTCGGAGGAAAATGCCAGCATGCATGCCGAAAAAGAGGAGGGAATGGAGGAGACCCGGAAAGTCTACACACCCATTCCTAGGAAATTTGAAATTAGCAATGACAGCGAGGTTAGCGATGAGGCGATGACAGAGGTGGAGTGGAGGGATGAGGAACCCTACATGACGCCAACGAAGAAGGGAAAAAAGCGCAACAAGGGGAAGGGAGTTAAGAGGCCGGTAAAGCCCGAACGACCAATCCCGAAAATGCCGCAGACGCCAAGCAGGAGAAAGTTGGAGGCTGATTGGGCCAAGCCTGTAGAGAGTCTGGCGAGTAAGAGTGAACGAGTTAATCTGGAGGCCTTTATTGGTGAGTATCTTCGGAATACTAATGGGTTGAGGGATTTTATGGTTGGAAGAGAAAATTATGATGTGAAAAATGTGAAGTGGTGTGGTGAACAGGCGGAACACATCACAGCAAGACAGAACCATACTGACGCGTTGGTAACAAGCACGCGACGAATCAGTACAGAAGTTAAAGAACAGGTGGAGCTGAGTCGGGATTATGACGAAGCTAGGGCAGAGAAACTCGACGATAGGTTGGGTAAGATTGAGAAAAAATTGACCAAGATTGCACCAGTGAACATGGCTAAGACGATCGAAAACGCAATGAGTGCGTGCATGGAGAGGATGATTGACTAACTAACCAATAGAGTGGTTACGAGGTTTGAGAATATGGCTGAAGAAAGCCGAGAGAAGGAGGAAATCCGAAGGGGGAAACAGGCGGAAGTCACCCCTGAGGAGGAAAATATGAGCGATATTGAATTTAACCTGGGAGCGACTTTTTCGGAGGAAGAGAATGTGAATGTGGAAGAAGTTATTCGGGCTGAGATGGAGGTGGATGAGCAGGTGTTGGAGCAATCCAAGCATGCACCAGTTATTCCGCCTGGGGGGGTAAGAGGAGTGTTTCCGCGTCTGGAGGTAGGACAGGTTACGATCCTGAAGAAGAAGCCGGTGGTGCCAGCGGTGCCATAACAAAAGAAGAAGGAGGCAAAAAACCCGGAGGTAAAGGAGGTACCAAAGGGACCAAAGGCTGGGACTAAGAAGCCGGAGGTTAAGAAGCCGACCGAGAAGAGGCCGGAAGAAAAGAAACCGGAAGAAAAGAAGAAGGAGACGTGGGCGCAGCGAGCGGCAGCACCGGCGCCATCAAAGAAAACCCCCGAACGACAACAACAACAACAGCAAAGTCAAGGGGAAAGATGAAGAAGGGGGACGGCTTTACGGAGGTTAAGAGAAGTCAACAGAAGAAGGAGGAGTTGAAGCCAGTCCCCCCAGGACAAAATTCGATGGAGAAGAGGAGAGTCACCTTTAAGAGGGATAATGGCCTCCCCCTTTCTCAGAAGAAAGATTTGGATATGTCGTCGGAAGTGAATAGAGCACTTTTTGAGGCGAAGGTTCCATATTTTGTACGCATCCAAGGGGTAACGAAGAACACGTGAGGATGCCTATCAACGATTACGACCCCTGGAGCAACTGCTGAGATGCTGATTAGGTACAGGGAAATTGTGATCAAGGCGGCGAGAAGGGTGGACGCAGGTATTGTGGACATCGAGACAAATGAACTCTGGGAGAGAGTGAAGATGCATGGCGTCAATTTCGACAGCTATTTGGGGAAGAAGACAGGGGGAGGACTGGAGAAATTGAGGCAGGAGTTACAAGCTGAGAACGAGGGAGTGGTGTTGCCCCTCGCTATCAACTGGATTGGAGGACCAAAGGATGTGCAGAAAAAGAAGGCGGAAGGGAAGAAAGCATCGTTGGTTGTGTGTACGGTCAAGGGAAGTAAAATGGCCGAGAAAGTTTTGAAGGGAGGATTGAGGGCGGCAGGAATGAAGTATGATGTGGAGAAGTTTATGGCTGCCGGACTGGACTCCATTTGTGCAGTGTGCAGCAGATGGGGACATGATGAGGTGAAGTGTGGGGCTTTGAAAATGCTGGCTTGCATGTTGTGTGCAGGAAGGCATTTGACTAAGGACCATAAGTGCAACGTGGTAGGTTGCAAAGCTAATGCAGGACAGAACTGCCCCCATAATGTTGACAAGTGCGTCAACTGCAAGGGAAATGATATTGCGAAGGCCAATGTTTGTGTTAAGAAACAGGAAGCCATCAAAACAGCAAGGGAAGAAAGGCGAACCTGGAAGGAAAGGAAGGGGGAACGCCAAAATGTGACAACAGATCAGCAGAAGAAACCGGTGCAAGTTGAGGATGGGGGACCTTCCACAGCAGAAACCGAAGAGAAGGCTCCAATAGACGAGCAGACAGAAAAGGAGCCGGAAGTACAAGTTGTTTCGACACAAGCGACGACCGAGCCAAGCTCCAGCGCAGGGATCCCAGAAACCCGCATGAAGCAATGGTGAAGTGCATAATGGATAATTGTGGGAGGGGGTATAATGCGACGATGATTGCGTTGGAAAAGGGAATTTTCTGGGGGGCTGATGTTGTGATGATGCAAGAACCAGTGGTGGAGAAGGAGGGATACAACATCAGTCACCCAGGATATAGATTGGTCAGAGGAGGAAGAACGATGACCGCGATACGAAGAGATACACACCTGGAGTTTTCGGAAGTGGATATGGGGGGAGATGGAGACGTACAGGTGTTTGATATAAAATATCCCTTGGGGAGAGAAATGAGGTTGGTGAAAGTGTATGATCGGCTGAGGCAGGTGGAGCGGGTGAGAAGCCATGGTAGACCGGCGCAGACAGCACGATGGATGGAGATTATGGGGCGGAACAAGATCCTGTTAGGAGGAGATTGGAATGCTCACAGTGATAGATGGAACCCGGAGTGCCCACCAAAAAGAGATGAAGTCTTTATAACGAACCTTATGGATGAGTATGAATTGACTGATGTTACCGATGCGGAAGCAACCCATACGAGCATGAGAAACGGCGAAATTTCGATATCACTAATAGATTTCTTCATAACGAAAGCCACTATGGCCAACAATTTGGAGATAGCTACAGATTTGGCAACTACTTTGGATCACGCAATTGTGTGTGCCCACCTAAGATGCGACGAAGGGGAAGGAGTCAAAGTATCGAGAAAGGTTACAGGATGGGATATTGATGGGCTCAAGCCGGAGGAGCAAAAAGAAAATTATGAAAAAGCCGAAAAAGATTGGAAGGATAAGAGCTCAGGTAGACCCGTTTTGACTGAAAAAATCAGTGCAGAAGAATTACAGAAGGAAGCTGAGTGGATACAGCGGAATTTCGTTAATCATCTTAATAGGTGCTGCAAGAAAGTGAAAGTTTGTGTGAGATCCAAAAGGTGGTGGAATGAGGAGATTGCAGAAAACAGAAGAATATTGGGCTCGTTAAAGAGGGCCAGAAGAAGGGGGGAAGCGACGCAGCAACAGGTTAAGAAGCAGCGGAGCAACGTCCGAACAATAATCCGACAGTCGATAATGAAGATGTGGCAAGATTTTTTGTCTTTGGCCACGAAAGATCAGGTATGGCAGGCTCTGAGGTATACAAAACCGGGGGGTGAGCAAACGACGAAAGCTTTGAAATCCAGGGAGTGAGTGGTGGCGGAATCCTGGGAGGACAAAGCAGAGTTGATTAAAGAAGAAGCATTTCCGAAACCTTTGAAGGGTGTTGAGAGAAAGGCCCAAGAAGAGGGAGGAGGAATGTGGAAGAAAATTACTGATGAGGACATCCGATTGGCTCTGTTCGATCAATCAGTTAAGAAGGCCCCGGGTCCAGATAGATTGGGGTTTAAGGCCATCAGGTTATTGTGGGAGTGGGATGCTCTGAGAATAATTGCGATCGTTAAGATGACATTTAGGTTAGGAATACACCCACGAGTTTGGAAAGAAGCGAAGGGGGTGGTTATACTGAAGCCGAATAAGCCAGATTACGGAGTTGCCAAAGCATATAGGGTGATTACGTTGTTGAATTCTCTGGGAAAAGTGGTCAAGAAGGTAGCACCAAACACAATAGCAGAGGAGTGTTAGCGAAGGCAGTTACTTCACACCGGGCAATTTGGATGCAGAAAGAGAAGGTCAGCAATAGATGCAGTTGGAAGGTTGATAAAGAGAGTTGAAGAAGCGTGGGGGAGGGGGAATACCACGGCTGTGCTGTTGATGGATGTTAAGGGAGCCTTTCTGCATGTGGCAAAGGGGAACTTGATAAAAAGAATGGAAGAAATGGGGTTTGAAGCCGACCTGGTGAGGTGGGTGGAAAGCTTTATGGAAGAAAGAAAAGTGATTATGTCGATGGATGGAAAGGAGGGAGACAGTATGGATGTGGAAACGGGAGTTCCACAGGGGTAGCCAGTGTCACCGGTACTTTTCGTTATATACCTTTCTGGGTTGTTCGGCAGAGTTGAAGAGAAAGAAGAAGAGTCCGGAAGTGAGGGTATATCTTTTGTCGATGATGTAGCATGGGTGGTAGAAGGTGAAGATGTGGGGCAATGCACACAACGACTGGAGGGATGCGCCAAGGAAACACAGATTTGGGTGAAGGAACACGCCTGTCAGTTTGACATTGAAAAAACCGAAATGATTTTGTTTACTCGAAAGAGAAACAATAAGGAACCGAAGATGAAGGCCAAGATAAGGGTCGGGAATCATGAGGTCCAATACAACAAAGAAGCGACAAGGTGGTTAGGGGTATGGCTGGATAGTATGCTTACTCTGAATGACCACACCAAAAAGACTTTTGCGAAAGCAAGAAGAGCTCAAAGTAGGGTGCGATCTTGGATGATGAAGAAAGCATTACTCCCGGAAGGATGCCAAAGAATCCAAGTCGCCGCAGTACAGGCCGTTGCTTTATACGGAGCTGAGTTGTGGTGGAAGGGACAGAAGAATGGAGCGCAAGAGGTACAACAAATTTTAAACAAACAGGGCAGAAGGATAACCGCATGCTTTCGAACGACACCTCAAGGAGCTCTGATGAACGATGCTGGACCTAGACTGGCAAATGCGATTCTTAATAACTGTGTAAGGAGCTATAAGATGAGGCAAATGATGATGCCCAATGCCGCTGGCGGAGGGAGAATGTTAGAGATGGAAGGAAATGTAGTGAGGAGGGTGGAGGGGATTGATGAGTTGATCCCGGAGGATTACCCCCTTGAGAGGAGATTTTATGAGGGGACCACATTACCGGAAGTTAAAAAGAGGCTAAAAGGCCAGGTGATAATTCAGGATGAAGAACAGGCTTTGGAAGAAGCGAGAAAAAAAAGAGAGGGTCTTGTTCTTTGGACTGATGGATCGAGAAAAGAAGATGAGTGGGTAGGGCGTGCAGTGGTATGGAAAGAGGAAAGGTGGAATAAGAGGAGGGTACACCTAGGCCGACAGAAGGAAGCGTTTGACACAGAAATGTACGCGATGTCAGAAGCAGTGAAGATTGCGGATGAGATTTGCGGGAAGAAAGAAGCGAGGAGAGTGACGATTTTTATGGACTCGCAAGCGACATTAAGAAGAATACAGTCGGACGAACCGGCACCAGGACAAGTACTGGCATTACGAACGATGAATTGGGAAAGCGAGTTCACCGATAAAACATCCAGGGAGAGTACCGGTGGGTACCTGCTCATAGGGGTGTGGAAGGCAACAAAGAAGCGGACCTACAAGCAACGAAAGTGGCGTATAAGCATTGCGAAAGTTACACCGAAACGCAAAATCCGCTACCTTAGTTGAATTATATATCTCTCGCTCATATTAGTCGACGGCTAAAGGAGATGAAATGGGAAGAAGGTAAGAAAGAAATAAAAGAGATGGGAAAGAAATCGAAGCACAGTTACCGGTATACTTTGGTGAAGAGGGGGGGTAAGAGTGCGGTGATGAAATCCCAAAAATGGATTGCGGCGAGGTTTTATCAACTTAAGACAGGGCATGCTCTTATGGGGAAATACCTAATGCGAATCGGGAAAAGAAGAGATATGAAGTGCTGGTGGTGTGGGCACGAATATCAGACAAGAGACCACCTTTCTAAGTGGTGTAAAAGATGGAAACGAGAACAGAAGCGGCTTTGGGTTAACGGGCAAGAGGGGGAAGATGGGTATGAGGGGGTTGAAAAAGTGATGAAGAAGCCGAAGATTAGTTTGCCGATGTCTCTTGTCTTTGCGGAGGAAAAATGTTCGCGAGCTTTGTTAGATTTTCTTTATCTTACAGATGTTGGCAGAATTAGCGGAGTGGTGGAGGAGGCGGAGAACTCAGATTACGAGGAGTCGAGTGATGGGGGGGTGTAAAAGTTGATGTTGTTTTTTGTTGGCAGTTTTTTTTTTTTTTTTGGGAAGAGGACTTGCGACTTTGCTTTTGTTTCTTTATGTCACGGAAGAAGCGGGGAGGAAATATGTACGGGATATATGCCATGGCCGCTAGCGGCCGAATGCAATATGATTACAACAACAACAACAACAATCCCGGACTATGACTTTCCGGGCTGGGATTTTTGGACTAGGGGACGACTAGGCCCGCATATAAGTCGAGTGATGGGCGAGTGATGCGAGTGATGGCTTGGTGATTTGGCGACAGCCCATCCGTTGCGAGAGAGAGCTCATCAAGTGTGCTCAGAGGTCGGCAATGATGCAGAGTGACTACCCACTTTCTTGATTGTTTCAACAGTTATTCATATTATGTGCATAGCTGCAGGAACGTTTCCATTTTCACAAGTTATGACTGCCACGGGATGTTACGGAAACTCAAATTGTTAGTTGGATTATGGATACTACCATGATCAAGATAGGGGCTACTGTCTACCTCTGCGAATTAGTCATGCAGATAAGACCTGAGGAAAACACTATCTCTATGGGACTCTAGAAATTGTACGCAAAGTATTTTCCCCCATACCAAACGGTGCCGGAAAATGCTAGGTCACAATCGCTTTGTATAATCTTGATATTTCCCCATAGTATCTGTATGAATTCTTCTAATTACTGTGTATTTTCCCATACGAACTTTAGTTTCCTGCGATGTTCCCCACAATTTCTCTCCTATGTGCAATATTGAATTTTGAGTAAAAACATGAGAAATACTTGGTTGTATGGGAAAATATTTGCTAATTGTTTTGAAGATACATGAGAAAATGTGGTGATATTTTTAAAGCAGCGAGCCATGGTGTTGAGGTTTTCATTCGGTTCTGGAGACCGTATTTTGGCTTCTCTCCTCAAGTTGTAACTTCTCAGACTTACATTTTGGACAAGAGTTATTTGATGCAATTTATAGTGTTTTCCTGCTACGTGCGGTGCCGCAATGCAGTGGTGACCGTGTTGGCGCGGTGTGATAGTAGTGGCGGTGGCGATGGCGATGATGATGGTGATGGCGGTTGTTGTTGTTGTTTAATCATACTGTATTCACTCTAATTAGAGTATGACAGGACCTTAATAACCCCCTCCGCCTCCGGGCGAGCCGGCTAGATAGCGGAGCTCCCCCCCCCGCTACCCTTCGTCCCCGCTGGTGATGGCGGTGATGCAATGACAAGATGACAATGGTGGCACACATACTGGCTCAATTTGCCCCAATTTCTGTGTACCGTTTCCATGTCATTTCCATCTGGCAATTGGGTGAAAAGTGATTGGTACATGCTCATTTCTATGGCGGAAAGTGTATATTCCATAAATAAATTTTCCTCCAATTTCCCGGAACCTATAGAGCATATATTGAACAATAGAATACTTTTCGCGGAGCCTAAGGATGTCCGCCCGCTTCGTCCTACAGCTCCTGTTGCAATAGGGTCTCTAGAGAGGTCTCTCAGAGTTGTCAGTTCATCCCTACACGAAATCTAACTCTTGCCACCCGCAACTTAGAACCAGAGACATTATTAGTCTCGTACAAAAGTAATAGCTCCCATGTTCCCGAGTACAATCCTGCAGGGCCTTGCATTTTTTGTAGACGATACTTCAAGCTCAATGATGTCGGGGGATTGGAAAAAATAATCCATTTATATTCACCCGATAAAGCAAAGCAGATCAACAGTATGGCACAGTGGAACGGAAGCGTGCGGAACGCCGACTGGATCAGAAGCTACCGAATAATATCCTGCTAGCAGGTCGGAATTGCTGCGTTTTGGTCGAAGTGTACACCCCTGCGCTGGAAATATCCACGGGGCTCTATAGTCATCTTGAACAGGCCCAACGGATTCTAGCCTCATCCGAGGACACCCCAACGCAGACAAGAGGTTCACCCGGTTTGGACGGCAGTCCCTGGCACCGAAAGACGCCAATCCGGACGGATGGTTCGGAACACTGCCTAATGCGATACGCGCTTGCGTGCTTCGGGTTGCTAACGCGCAATCTGCTAGGGTTCCCAACGATCTAGAGCGACTGCAGTCTTTCCGGACCGATCATCGCCGTCCCGTCCCGAGAATAACTTAAGGAGCCCTGGTCCGTCCATGGCTCAGATCCATTGCACTACGGATCCTATAGGTACTATAAGCGATGGGAGTAGGTATCTTGGTGTTAGTACATTTTCAGCCACATTTCTAGAAGTAGGCTCACACTAGTACCTTGTAGGCTAGGAGTTTGGCCTAGTGGCTTCCTTAGCTTCTAGAGCTGGTGGGCTAGAGCCGAAGGCTCTCAGACATGATGCCGGAGGCTTACGAACCCCATCGACCGAAGGCTTGTGTACGGGCATGAAGCCGGTGGCTTCCAGCCCCTATCGCCGCTACTACCCCATATCGGCTGCTACCAACCCCTATGCCGAGGAGGAGGCCTAGCCTCGGTACAGACGCTCGGCATCGGGCTCCGGATGTGATACTCGGCGATACCGAGTATGGCCTTTTCTTTGTATATAAGCCTACCATTATCTCTCTCTTTGGATCGATAGACAATTCAGCTTCTTATTTCTTCTCTATTGTTCTCAGCACATCTTGCCTGAATAATTACAAAATATTGGAGTAAAAGAGGCGCAAAAAGGCATGGATCATTCGTTTGGATTATAGAGTAACATGGTTTATGCTCCTTAATCAACCCGTACCAAGAAACCTGCAAACAACACCGCCGGCTCCGCACATTCGTTTCTAATAGCTTCTTGCTGCTAGCGATTTAACCCCTGGACTCAGCAGGTACAGCCGAGTAAATATTTCCTCTATTTCGAATGTGACTTTCTACAAACATAAGGTGGCAGTCAAGCAAGTCATAGGTTCTCACCCACTAATTCTTAAGTTTTGACTGTTGCATAAATAGATCTCAACCCTCGTACCAGGTATTCATACGGGCTAACAGTGTTAAGTCGTCTCAATACATAAATGAGCACGTACGCATTTGTACATGGACTATCGTATTAGATGGCCTTTGTGGCCCTCTTAGATAGTACAATTAAGCTTCTCTATCTTTCTCTACTTTTAACATTGCCAATTTGGTGACATTTAATTTAATAAGGAAGAGGAGTACCACCCAATTTCCTTCCAATCATTACTGTCGTTCACTCTCTTCAACTTCTGGTTGTCGTGTGCCAGGTAAAAACCATGTCAGGATGCCCGGAGGTTCAGCCTTGTGACATTACCATCCCTGCCTATCCTATCCGCGTAGTACTGCAACACTTATTGGTATTAAGACAGTCGTCCCGATTGGCTATGCTCAATGTCAACTCAGGGTGCGTTCGTGAGATTATGATGTTCTTCCACGATTCCCAGAGCCACTGCCTCCATAGTCAATTAGAGAAAGATTTGATATTATTCTGATTCTGTTGCAGGTAAGCGGTGTGACACGATCGCATCTTGCCCTGTATGATCACCTGCTAGAAAAGGAGCTTCCGGCACTTCGGCTATGCAGATCCTATCGTCCGCCAATCCGGATTGGGTGTGGCTCTTATGCACTCACGCCACCGGGTTTAGCGACCCCGTCTCGGCGATCACGGAATAGTGCGACCTGCCTCAACGAGTCGCTTTTAGCGGTTGCGTTGTTCATGCAGCCAACAGCAGTACCACAGGCTGAATTGATCGACATTTAGGCAGTAGAAAATCATACCACGTGGTGGGATTAAAATAGTCCTTCCATAGACTCACTCCATTTCTCCTCTTATCCATCGACCACTGGCAACTCCACTTCCAAGATGTCGTACCGAAGCCACGGAACTGATGACGCGCGGTACAGCTATATCGAAGGCAGCCCATCGCTTACTAGCCCCTACACTCCCGACTCCGACCAGTTTCTTATCTCACCCGCCAGCCCTAACCGCCCACCTCACACATTCGAATCCGAATACTCCCAACTTCCCAAACGCGAAATCCCTCGCAAGCCAGTGCCATCACCGCAGTACGCGCCCACGGAATCATCCAGGCCACCACCCAAACTATCACGAACGAAGGGGCTGTTTCCGAAATGGACCGCAGGGCTGCACTGGTACGTCCCGACTACTATGACCCTTGTATTCTTGTGTGGATGCGCAGGTGCTATCGCGCACCATGTATTCTACTCCTATCTTCACGGCAAACCGGCGCATAATCAGTTGATGATGAACCGTATTGGGGTTGCGTTTGCTTTCTTTACAAAGGCATCGCTGGTGGGATCGGTGATCTTGGCATATCGGTAAGTGCAATTTATAGCCTGATCTGGTAGATTGCTTGACATACGGTACAAACGGACTAGTGTATATCTAGTAGAGTGCCGATGTCAAGATCAGCGCAATGACAGGAATTAACATAATATGCAGACAACGGATGTGGCAGACTGTTCGAGAAAGACCCATCTCGCTGCAGGGACTGGATGCTCTCTTTCAAGTGGTTGAGAATCCGTCTTGGTTTTTCTTAGGCCCCGAAATGTTTTACAAAGCTCGTATAGCTACTTTCATGGCACTTGCAACATGGCAGGTTCCCGAAATTTCGCGTCATATGCACTATCGCTAACGGTCGTGCATAAGGCTTATCCCGATTGCCTCAGTCCTCGCACCTGGTTCTCTCACCGCGCAGCTCTTCGAGGTCGATTATTCGGACATTGGCAACTGTACGGTCAGCACTCTGAACTTCTCTGTGGAAGCGATCTCAAACTGGCGTCACCCCACCAAACGGCCCGGGTATAACATTGCGTTCTGGAACACGACACCACCGCCACCCGCCGATTCAATTGCGGATTGGTACGATCAGCCTGCTTTCCAGACTGTGCGGTTGACAACACTCGCGTTTTATGGGCGGAACATCGTGGTTGAAGATAACTCGCCCTGTCCTCTATATAATTGCTCATACACAACCGAGTTCCATGCACCTTGGTATAATTGTAGTAAAATTACCTTCGATGATCTCCCACCTGATCAATTTTCCATCGACGACTTTGTGCCGCACTCCAAGTCATTAGCTGAGGGTGGGCTAAACTATATCTACAAAGCCCAGGTCTTTGATAATCTTACGGAATACAAGGACCCGTACCCGGGCTATAACTCGAAGGATTATGTCAACCAGGGAACATTTAGAGGAGACCCAGATGTCTACCTCGGATTTGTAGTCAATACGACGCAACCGGTAGAGGATGTTACCCCAAAAACCCGCTGGAATTTCACAATGGATCCGCAAGCGTGGAGGTGCGAGCATCAGAAAGCGAAATATACAGTGCGGTCACAGTGGACGGACAACCGATTGACCAATCGAATTGCAACAGTATCTGACGGGGTAGCACTCCTCCCGCGCGGTAAAGTCCTGGGACCAAAAACCGACACCATCGAGCGATATAGAGAATTCGTCGCTTATTACACTGTGGGCTCAATAATGCGAGATAAGCTAAAAGGAACCCTTACCCAGGACAACCAAACTCTCGGTAAATTTACAAAGCGTAAACCTAAACTACATGCTGCAAGATGCTAACCTCCTGAATAGGCGGCCCAGTAACCAAAACCGATCTCAGCAAGACCCGGCTGGTGGACACACTCTCTCAATACCCAGTCGACAATTTCATCCCCACTCTCCAGCGCTTCTATGAAGACCTCGTAATGTCCTTCATGTCCGAACCGAACTTTGAAATCACCCAAAAGACGGATGTTCCATGCGCCAGACACCGCTGGGAAAACCGCTTCCGGTATCTACCATATTCATTATGGATCGGTGAGTACCGCAGTTTACACCCGAGATCTTTTGCTAAGCGATATAATAGGCTATGCTATCGTAATGTTTGTATCCTTCTGCTCAATCATTGCAGGCGCAATATCGCTACACAAAAATGGGTACTGCTCGGACACGACGTTTTCGAAGATTATGGTGACTACGAGAAATCCTACGCTAGATAGAATTGTGAAGTCGTACCTGGGCGTTGCGCTAGGTGCTGACCCTATGCCGAAGGAACTGGGGAAACTGCAGCTGCAGTTTGGAGTGGTCGATAGTGAGGAAGAATCGTCGCTAGTGAAACATACGGCATTTGGACTGCCAGAGGAGACTACGATCCTTGAGGGTAGGCAGGGGGAATATATGCAGAACGAAATTGAGCTGAGGAGGAGGAGATCAGTGGAGATGGGCAGAGGCGGGGCGCTCTCGGCATCGGGGCTGGGGCTGGGGTATATTCCGGGTTAAGTGCGGCGCGGTAGTTGCCACAGGTGGTTAGGGTTCTTAACAGATGCCATATTGCATCTTACTATTGTAATTTTCGGGGGGTGTTGGCTTGTGCTGAACAGCTCCCCCTTGCGTGGTGGGATTCCAGGGACTTATTCATCCTTTAATTGAGGTGATATTTGACGTAATATATACAGGCGGTCGAACAAAATGTATCTGTTATCTACAGCAGCGGACGGGAGTGCCAGATATTGCTACGCGGGGATCTTATCAGTACAAAAGTTACTATTATTATGTTGTTTACTACGTAATCATATTCGACGATACTGCTAAATGGGAAGTTGTTCTTCCCAACAACCGTTTTAGGTAGAATCTACTCTTTCAGCAAAGCTGTCCCACCGAGCCACGTTGTGGTATCCGATATGACCTCTCATGATATTAAGGCATAGTGTTGGGAGGGAGACGGTCCGTTTTTGCCACCCACTATCGCTAGGGTCGAAAGCTTTAGAGCAATATACTCGGGCTGTGCCATTGAACTCTCCTCCGGCGACTAGCAAGCGAAATCACCCACCCCATCTATTCGTTGAAATGAAACCGATATCTGGCCTAGTGTTCCTAAGCGGTTAGGGTTAGCTAGAACTAGTACCGGGTCAACGACAACGCGGAATCCATCAACATATACTAGAGCTACTGTGCCAAAGAGCTTTGAATTTGACCAAGAGCCGGCGGACTTATAGTGGTGGCTGGTATGGTGGGAGGAGGAAGAAGAAGCCGTATGTATTGTATTAAATTAGCATGTGCTCTGCACTGGCAACAGATGAAGTCCGAGTAAAAAGTACGTAACCTGGAACCAACGCTTTGTTACGCAGCTTTGGGGTGTCGTTTATGGCCAGTCAGCTTCGCGCCTCCAGCTTTTGTTCACAGCTTCGTCTGTCTCCAACAGCTCACCTTCACCCTTGCTCTTCACCTTCCTAAGCGATGCATGCAAACATCATTATTTCACATCTGTCTTTTAATTAAAACCTCACCAGGAGCCTGAATGTTAAAAATATGTCTTTACCGGGAATGCCGAATGTAACTCTTCTATCAGTACGGTAGCTGAGCTCAGGGTTCCTGAAAGTCCGCCCCGGGCAGCTGAAAGTGGAATATTCCAAACTATGACTTTCCGGGCATGGATTTCTCAGTTTAAGGGACGACAGGGCCCATATATAAGCTAAAATTATTGCATAAATAGATCTCAGCCTTCGTATGGCCGGAGATGATGCCTGGTATGTCCGGAGGTTACTGTTGACTCTGATACGAGCTGATGGCATTCAGCCGTATATAAACATAGATGAGTACGTACGAATTCGCATTTGTATGACCATATATATGGCCTTGTGGCCCTCTTAGATAGTACAATCAATCAAGCATCTCTATCCCTTTCCTTTGAACAAAATTGTTACTTTTGGGTGCTAGAATGACTTGTTGATTGACTTGATCTCTCGAGGGCCGAAGGCCGTATATATACAGACTTGACTCCCATATCCATATCCACATTCGTCTCCGTATCTATATTCGTTTGCATATCCGTTTGCACTGATATGAGCCGCTCCCCTGAGGCATATCCTCATACACCAACTGCATATCGAACGGATCTGAGGCTCACGATGCAGGTACACAGGCAACAAAAATGATGGGTCCATGATGCGAGTGACGTTCAGTGATTTGACGGCAGCCCGTCCGTCGCGTGACTGAGCTCCTTAAATAGTCTCAGAGTTCGGTGATTATGTATAGTGACTGCTATCTGTCTAGATGCATTTTATCCTTGATTAGTGGTATCATTTTGGGAGTGAAACTCACAGCAACACGGTGACGCCCGCAACCTCCGCTAGGGCTGGACAGATCCCCAATCTGGGCTCTAAGTGTGTCTGCTCATGTCTCCCTCTGGGATAGGCTCTGAGCTTGACAAGATTGGCGGGCGCTGGGACTATTGGAGCCATAGCTGAGGTTCGGTTAAAAGAGAGCTACTTTTTATGCACGATGGGAAGGTTTGAATAGCTTAACCGGACTCATTGAAAGTTTCAAAGGTTTATGTATAACTGCAGGTATATTTTATTTGGTTGTTATTAGAAGATAGTACGTACTATTTGGTTCTGTTGAGGATGCGTATGGATATCCAAGCCTATGATTCCTAGACAACATTATTTGCAATGGGGCTCAGTTTTCTAACATCTGGACTAAGGAGCCCTGCCATACCTGCTCGAACCATAGGAGGTCAACCACGGATAATCAGCATATTCTCTGGACTACGGTAGATGGGCTTTAAAATTTTGGGATTGCCAAAGCCATTGCTTAAGGAGAATAAGACTCTACAATTGGTCGAGTAGCTGCTTTGGCCGATTCTGTTTCACATTCTGTTTGAGAGGGTGATGGTATTATGGTAATCGTTAGTTGACCGTTACGGCAGTCGGTGGGAGACAAGTCTTCCCGTGTTTCAGACTATGGATTTGTTTCTAGGAAGAATTAGACTGTATGGCTGTCGGTACCTATTAGCTTCCGAGTGATGGAATACTGATGCGAGTGACGGCATGGTAACCGAGTGATATATTCAGCATGCCAAACTACTTCTATCGCACAGGTACTGTACTACACGTACCTTACCCAGTAGGAGAGGCCTCTTGAGTGTCTTGACTGAAACCATTCAGATTGGACATCTATCGGTCGTCAATTCACGTTCCAGAAGAGTTAGTATGCGTAGCATGCGTCCGGTTGAAATGCTCGGCGGAGTCAAGACCTCCAATTTAGGTTTGAGATTGAGGCTGAGTAGATTCAATGACGAAGAAAAGAATATGTTGTACCCTAATAGGCCAAGGGCATCCCGTTGACCATTGGTGCAACTTTGCCGGGAGTATGTTCTGGCGATCAAGGCTATTGGTTGGTTGTAGGTGGGATATACCTGCTGAACCAGAGATGTACTGGATGGTGGGGTATCCTCGTGGTCAAAGAGTTTGCTCGCGTTTCTATCTTCATCACGCATATACCATATCCCACACCAACGCCTTCTCTATATTCTACTGTTGACTTTCTTGTGAACGCTCTTTCTGCTGCCAACATCTGAGGGGTTCAAAATTAACCTCTACAGTACCGCCACTGCGCAAGGAAGATAGATTTATTCGGGAGTTGTGTGGTTTTATTTGAAGGATTTGTGTGGTTGGTTTTGCTTTTACGTATTATACCGGGGTTGTGTGGTTGGTTCGGCTTGTGCTTATCGGGTCAAAAGTCATGGGCGTTATTGCTTGTGAATGGAGATGAGATTGCGGGATTTGTCATTGGGTTGTGGTGCAGGATGCATGATTCGCGGGGTTGGAAAGAGAGAATGTTCGTTATTGGATCTTGTAGTAATGGTGTGGTATGTTACGGAATTTGATGGAATAAGGATTATTGCAATAGTGATGTAATGGATTTAGTCGATGGGTGCATAATAACTGGCGTTTGGTTTGGCTTTCTTTTGCCACCTCTCTTTTTACTTGTTCTGTTTAAATTTTTGGTATCTTGGGGCCTGCATTATCCTATCATTCAAATCCATCAGTTTTGGTTGTGAGAAGTGGGGTTTCCTGCAGGCGTACCACGACTAGTGAAACTCCGCCAATCGCCGCCGTGCGTAGAACATTCGTTTGACACACAACAGGGTAGCTCGTACGCAGACATCCTAGTAACCTGTTCAAGTGACATGATTAAAAACTTTAACTCTTCCTCGAGTGTTTTAACTATCTCGCACATCCGTTCATATTTCTGGGCAGATCACTAAATTTCGAATATTCTGAACACAATGTCTCAACGACGCATCCCGCCAGGTTTCAACATCAATCCTGACTCTACCACTTCAGATACCTACAGAAGGTCAGCGAGGACCTTTCCAATCGCTGCTTCACCCAACACTCCAAGGCAGCGAGCCGTCAGAACTTACACCGCACCCCCGAACTCGAGATGGGAACGCGGCCAGGCAGCCGAAACGAGGCGATCGGCGGGGAGCTCTATGGACTTAAGTACTACTGAAGGCGTTTCCCGTAGTGTCACCACCAGCACATCCGCATCGAGCTCTCACGACCATTCAACCTCAAACACGGGCCCAAGATGCTTTCGGATAACCGGCATTCCGTTGAGTTGGAGTGAAAATGATCTTTTTCGTGCTCTTCACGACGCTGATGCATCTCTCACGCGTCAAAATTTTCAACCATCACTCAATCTAGGATGTTCCGGCTCCACTCAAACGGCATTGCTCAACTTGGATCCTTCTACCGAACACTTACAACGTTGCAAATATCTTCAGGTGCCACAACCGGACAGCAGAGTAGCGGTTCTTCTTTCAATTGATAATCAGTTCTATTATCTAACACCACTGAACAACCCCGGAGGGGAAGTAGTGGCAGAGTTAGTTGTTACCAATCCACATTAAGGCTACAAGCGGGCAGATGCTGATGTCATATGTTTTGTAGTGTGATTGCAGTGACCGGCCTTGCAGGCCATGCTTTTGGATCCTGGAGGAGTCGTGAAACTCTACAAATGTGGCTTAAGGACTTCCTACCGTACGACATTCCAAATATCCGGATTATGACCTACGGTTACGACAGCAGCCTTGTTGGGAACAGTAAAACCAATAGCAGACTATTAGATTACCAAAGGAGTTTCACTCAGGAGATAGAAAATGCCAGGAGCTCCGTCCCGGTGAGCATTTTGGTTTTCGGGAGTGGTTATATTCCATGCGCTAACATGTCTTTCTTAAGCAAACCCGACCGATCATATTCATTGGGCACAGTCTTGGTGGGATTTTGATTATGCAGGTAGGTTTACAGTATGTGGGAAAGCGGTCACAAACTCAGACTATTCCCAGGCATTGATCGAGGCAAAGCGCAACTCGTCTCATAGACACATCTTAAACGCTATGAAGTCTATAATGTTCTTCGGGACACCCCACCAGGGTCTGAGAACCTATGATCTAGAAGAGATGGTTGATGCAGAGTCTGGTGGGTACGAGACGTCAAGGCATAACCTGCTCAAACAGTTGAGAGAAGGGGCAGAATTCCTTGAAGTTCAAAAGGAAGAACTCACATATATCTGGGAGGAATATAAGCCGAAAATTGTCAGCTTTTATGAGACGGCTCCGACACCGACCGTTAGAAGGGTATGTTTCCAATAACTCCTGCCTTCACTCCGCTATGGTATGCGAATCTAACTCTCTCCAAATCTAGTCGTATTCTGGCGGTTATGAAAGATCCGGTGAAGAGTCTGAAATGGTCAAACGATTTTCTGCCCAGCTATTTGTACCATCCGAGCAGCGAGTCCCGGTGGATCAAAGCCATTCGAACATGGTCAAGTTCGCCTCACCAGTTGATCCAACGTATCGTACAGTAGTTAGATATTTGCAGATGTGGGTGGATAGCAAATAACATAGCCGGTCCCCATGTATATAATGTTCCTTTTGTGCTGGGTGAGGAGTGTTGTCATCACTGTTATGTCTCCTGCATAACGGTTGTACTGTATAACGGTTGAGGAAAGAATTGAAAACCTTCGGAGTATGTGCTCTGATCTACTCGCAATCTACAGGCATCGTCAGATATTAGCAGAAATTTGTAAATATCCCTAGCTGCATAGATATTTATAGATATCCTTAGAATTCTATAATTGCGGGCAGATTACCAGGCTTTTCTGTTGTTGCCCCAGGCAGGTTATGGATTTGTAGAACCGGCGGTTGATCAGAACAGTGAAAGCAACAGCTCAGAGTGAACCGGATCAGACAAGCGGTTTGCGGTGCGGTTCGGTACAGGTTCAGGGGTGAAACCGCACCTTATGGAACCTGTTCACTATGCTAAAGGAGCTGGTTCGGAACTAGTTCGAACCAGTTCGATTCCTTCTGGCACCAAGTTTGATGTAAGTAATCCTCCTCTACGTAGCCCAGAGGGAACAATATAAGCTGCTTCACTCTCGTGACGAACCTGTTTTGTAATCACCGTCATTTCGGTGCATGTTCATCACTTCAAGACTGCTTCGAGTGCCCACCAAGAGTTTAAAGCCACTTCCGGATGTATGACTAAATAAGCGTTGGCTAAACTGCAACGGAACTAGTTCGAACCAGTCTAGCAATGATTCAAACCTAACAGTTTGAGGTTCGAACCAGTTTAACTGTGGAGTCGCACCGCTTGAACTACTCGCTAGAAACAAAAGTCTCCGGACACGTTGATTGGTTGCAGTAAGTATGCACATACCCATTATTCGGAAATTATCATGCCCTTAGAGGTAATAACAATGCCAGATCCAGAATAGAAGCAATTATATATGGCTGATACCTATCAATTATGCCCATCCTCGATTCTGTCACTGGTTAAGTAGTGTATCATTCTATTCAGCGTGTCCGGAGACTTTTGTTTTTGGCGAGTAGTTTACCCCCGGAACCAGAACTTGCGGAACCGTTGCCTTCGCTGATCTGACTCCTGGGAATATTCTGAATGATCGCTGGCGACTCCGTGCTTCTCGTTCTCTATGCCCCGCTTGGTGACCAACAAACGAGTCAGAACAGGGTGCTTTCAAGGAGACAGGGTCCAAGTTTGCATTCAAATGAAGAAACATTGACAAACGGGCAATTTGGAAATCAGAGTGACAATGTATGAAGCTTTCAAAGACTGCTGTCCTTCGTTACACCGCCACTGTAAGCAGCTAGAAGGCCTGCCATGCATATTACCCACTAAGATGTAGCCAAAATGGTGAATTCTAGCTGTTAATCGTTGAGGTGCTGACTAGCACCGGGCTTGAGACTGCAGTATCTCTGTTTATCGTAGTACTATATAAGATTAACCCTGACACTGCATTATTCATACATAATCGGCCACTGCTACCACGGACTATCATTCATGGTATAGGTGTACTTTGAAGACGTTTTCCATAGGTACTTTAAACCCTAGACTGAAAACCGGCGAATGTTACAGATGAACATGAGTTGGAGCCCTAAGGTTTGTGGCTGCTCTTTTAGACTTCACATTGTGCTCTTTTCTTCCCTAGCATCTTGGATCTTTAGACCACTACCTTGTCATCGCACCATAGTCAATGCACACGTTTCTCCCCATATCGTAACAGCCGGTGTTGCATGAATAGATTTTAGCCTTCGTATGGCCGGAGATGATGGCTCGTATGGGAGGCTGGGAGATTGCTGTCTGGCTGATGGGTATTTCACCGTATCTATACATAGATAAGTATGTACGCATTCGCACTTGTAGGACCATATATATATGGCCTTGTGGCCATCTTAGATAGTACACAATCAAGCTTCTCTAGCATCACTATTTCAACAGTGGGTGTTACGAATGTAAAGCGGACGAAGTCTATTCTACTATCTAAGGGAGAGCTCTGCCTTTATATACACGAAGGTTTTGGAACTCTATGGAAGTCTATGGAAGATGGTTCAGCTTGACTGAGAGCTAGTGGAAGCGAATTGGCGGGTGGGAATCGACCGGCGGCTAGTGGGAGCGAGCCCCTCTGACCAGCGGCTGGCGGAGGCGAGCACTTTGGCCGACGGAAGGGATGGAGGAAGGTGGCCGAAACCTTGAGCCCGAACATGAGCATTAGCCAGAGCTTGAGCCAGGGCTTGAGCTAGAGCTTGAGCTAGAGCTTGAGCTAGAGCCTGAGCTAGAGCCTGAGCATGAGCTCGAGGGTTGAGCCAGAGCCTGAGCGTGGAAGGGAATAGAGGTAGCCAGGAGCGAGGGAATGGTTATATAAGAGGAACGGAGCGGCAGTGGTTAGGCAAAGCAGCGCCTTCAGCTTCAAAAACCCGCCCACCCGCATCCCTGCATATACTGATGCTAGCTCTGTATGTTTTTGATTCTACACCCAGTGAAATAGCTTCCAGCCAAGAATGGGAGCGTCCAGGTGGAGCGGCACCTCTGTTTATGCTTCGTTTACTGTTTCGTTTCGGTTTTTTGCTTTCGTGCCTGTTCTAGCGCTGAAAATGTCTGTATATGATTAAATAAAGCACGTGCTGGGGAAGAGCGAGTCCACTAGCTCACGATTGTAAATACCAGTGGCGGTGGCGAGTGAAAACTCGTGGATGAGTCTACGACTGTGAGTTCGTAGCCTGTAAGTAATTCGGCAATCTCAGTGTATCGGCGACTTCCTTTCAGGTCATATAGTAATAGCGGGTGTTACTTTGGATGCTTCTTTGACTTGTTGATTGACTTGATTTATCCTCTCTATCTCAAAGGCCCGTATATGTACAATCTCCCATATGCGTACGCGTATGCTCTATCTGACAGGAGACGCATCACCCTGGTCCTGATGCATATCTTCATACTGCCACCATCTTCATACAAGTCTTCATTTTCATACAAGAATTCAGACGGTGCTGAGACTCACGATCCAAGTACACATGCAACAACGGGTGTTGAAATACTGATTGCTAGAAGCCTTGTATATTCTAAACTACAGGAACAATCGTGTGATCTTATATACGGTGTTCAGAGTATGCGTTGTACGCATGCATGCGCACTCAGCTAGCATCTCTAACTGAGTCTGGAACGACCGCCATCATCGTAAGATCATGATCCCCATCTGCCCAGCTGAAGCCCAGAAGCCTTACGTCAGGTCCATATATGCAACAACGGGTATTTCGGTCAGTCGAGAGATGAGTAATGTCCGAGTGCGTAAGTGTGATCCTATATGAGCAACCGCGAGAGCGCTGTATTAGCGTTGTGGTTGCCACAACTTGAATGCCACTATGGTGCCGTAGATGTACATCTAGTGCTTTTGTATTTCATATTATTCCATATTACTGGTGCGGAAACCCAAATGGAATCAATTTTGCTGCCATCTCTAATTTAAATAGAATGGCAAGTCTAGAGAGGCGACTGCAGTCTCCTTGACGGGCTGCGATCGTCACGGCAGGGGGATTCAATGCCATCGCCCACCCCAAGTAAATTCCCAGATTTAGCGGTGATGCCGGGCGTTGCAGGACTCCCGGGCGGACCGTTTTCACCCTTGAATAAGATGGGAGGTTGCTGTTCAGACGAAACGCTTTGACCGGATTGAGGCGCCAAAGGCGCTGATAATATAGCTGTGATCATAGTAACTGAAGAGCTTGTCTGAGGGCACTAATGAACTGCATAGTGCTTATGTGTACCTAGCCGTGAATCGTGATCGGTAACCAACTTCTTTGGCGCTGGCGCTGGCCATAATTATAGGGCTTCAGAACCAAGTCCAGTTGTCCTAGATCATGGCCACATGCTGTTAAGACTTCTAATGCAACTGAGTATTTGATTTAATGAACCGAACTGGTCAAATCGGTCAGATATGTGCCTCGGCCGGGTCGGTCTGTGCCATGGTAGGCTGTCTTGACGGTTTGTGAATTATGGATATGTAACTATCAGACTACAGATATCTATAGATTTCTGAAAACTAGTGATCGTGTATGATACAAATCCACCGCCACCGCCACCGCCACAAGCCATTGCCACAAATTTAATATCCTCCATTACCTCATACTGCCATTACTACAACTATGAGCAGTAAAGACCGGAAAAGTAGGTTGCAGTGATATCGACAGATCTTATTCTGCGGTATTCTTTCCAGATCAAGTGGGTAGCGTGCGCAATTAATCATTAACTTTCCCCCAGGCCAATTGGTGTCTATATCTATCAATGACTATCTGTTGACTAGGGATTTGGCCCGGTGGCTTCCCTAGTGCGCAAATATCTATCCCCTACACGCTCGGGTTTGTCGAATTGGTCACAATAGCTATTTCGGAGATAGTGGTTAGCTGTAATCAAGGGGTGGCCATGCTTCTGATTGGCGACTAGAGTTTTGTAACCAATTCGACAACCCGAGCTTGTAGGAGTTAGCCTGTTCATACGCCAATATCTACAAATTTGGACCGAGTCGATCTGTGCCAAGGGTGGCTTTCGAATCCCTAGGGAAGCGGCCGGGATTGACTTCCCGGCACTCGTAGTTGCGGCTTGAGCATGTTGAAAGTAGAGATTGAGAAGCATAATTGTATAACTTAAGAGGGCTATAAAGGCGGTATATATGCTGGAGTCTATGAAAGAATGCGTACGTACTCATCTATGAAGGGAGATGGCTGAATACCATCAGCCTGTAGTAGTACGTACCAGTAAGCCACCATACGAAGGCTGAGATCTATTTATGCAACAGAGCAAGATATGACCGTAGGCTAAGTACGTTCCTAAGTACAATAGAGCGTGATTCTATAGATGCGATTGATGCATGTACAATCAACTACCCCCATTCGACAATATATTTCCATATATCGGAGTACATAGATGCATCAATATTGCTGGGGCAATAGTAAGAGTGATGGTAAGGGCGATAGTCCGGAGACACACCTGCGTACAAATCTATGGAAATTCTCTTGAATCATAATCGATCACTCGGCGATAAATGCGCTGACGTATTGAAAATATACTGATTGCTTTATCTCGAGGGCCAAAGACCGTATATGTACAATCTACCATATGCGTACGCGTATGCTCTATCTGACATGAGACGCATCACCCTGTTCCTGATGCATATCCTCATACAGTCACCATCTCCATACAAGTCTTCATTCTCGTAGAAGACAGCAGACAAAACAACGAAGTACGGGACGACAACTGGAGCGCGAACACCGATATTAAGACAACAACGAGAGCAATTGAAAAACGGACAGCAGCAATCGATTTCTAACGTCGAATTGACCACGGAACGAGCTTCCCAGCACCTCAAGACCGCCAGTGGAGGGCACGCATGAGACACCACGCAATTGAGTGGATTCTCGTAAAGTCTTGTCTGAAAACTCAGCTGACACGACAGCGCAGGCAATGAGCAGGCTATGTTGAGGACTACCCTAGAAAGAGGTTTACGTCACAGAAGTGATGACTAAAGTCAGAGTTAGCGGGAGGCGTGACCTGGACATGGGAGAAGCAGGAGACTCAAGGAGCAACATGACTACGGATATGGTGATGGAGATGGTGATGGTGGCAACCACCATTGCCGCGGATTATACCAGCATGGGTATACTTGAGCTGACAGAGAGAAACAAGAATGGGAAGTGGAGTAAAAGAAGCCAGGCTCTGATGTCTGCCATGGGCCCAGGGGATTGGAGGAGATGCATGGAGCAAACGGCACAGCAGCAAGACTGCGAGCTAGCACAGCTATACCAAACCATTGGCAAGAGGGCAAACATGCTGGAGATGCAGACTGCACTGCAGGAAGCGCAGTGGCGAGGGATGCAAATGTGGTTGAAGGCAACAGAGGAGAAGCGGGATGCGTACCACCAGGATAACGTATTATGGGGCAAAGGCATCACAGACATGGTCAAGAGCATGGTTACTGCAACAGAGAGGGGCCAGAGAGAGGAAAGGAAAGCGGACACAGATGGCCCTGGCCTAGAGGTTTCAATACATGCTGAAGCGATGCAGACAGGTGGACTGGAGATGCTGGAGTAGTGCCAACATCCACAACTGCAGTCTGGAATGCAGCTCAAGCCAACGCCAAAGCCAAAGCTGAACCAAGAAATGACACCGACGCTGAGAACCGCATTGACGATGTAAATGGTGATGACATCAGTACTGACACCGGCCCAACGGTGGGAGACAGTCCCACCACGAAACCAGAAGAAACAAGCCAGCCGAGTGTCAGCCCTGACAACAGGCTCGAGCTTAGCAGATAGACGCCTAATCCTAAGGAGAGACGAGAATGTGCCACTCGCCAATATGATGGACGAAGAAGTCACATCAGCGATGCACAGAGCACTTTTCTGCCAGCAGTCTGCTGCCCACATTAGGATCATGAACCCTAGAAGGAATGCTAAGAGCACTATGACTGCAATCATGCACCAGAACACGACAGTAGAGATGGCTCAGCATTTACCACGATGTCATCATTACTGCAGCGAGCACTGTCAAGAAAGGAATCTTTGACTTTGAAGAGAATGAGTCTTGGGAAAGGTTGATGTTACATGCAGTATTGCATGATAGGTCTCTGCCATCTTATGGCCGGAGATGAGTCTCGTATGACCAGAGATTACTGTCGGCCTGAAGGGTCTATACATAGATGTGTATGCACGCATTCACACTTGTACTCTCATATATATATGGCCTTGTGGCTCTCTTAGATAATATACAATAAAGCTTCTGTAGAATCACTATTTCAACAGGTTATGAGCCCGGCGCCTGCTACAATCTTTACTATGAATACTCTATTAATATCTCACGATCAAGAGCTTCAACAACCGTAAACCACCCACAACCATCCCTATTTGTTACCATAGCAACAGCCGCACATAAAAAGACTAAAACTCAGCACCATCACCGCCATCACCACCTCTTTTACACATCTACCATACCTACATTCACAATGTTTACAGAAACCATCTAGACCCATTCCAGAGTAATCCCAAAACCTACCTCATTTTTGTCCATACCATTCCCAGCGACGAGCATCTACCAGTCAGATACCACCTCACCATCGCAGACAGCATACATTAGTCAATACCGTACACATCAATGCACTCACCTCTATATCCGCAAGTGCACTTACCATTACACCAAAATGTGCCATCATCATGGTATTTAGAGCGATGACTACAAACACACCCACCACGATTCCTTCAACTACAATCAACAAATGCCCCTATGACTAAGACACTTTGTCAGCCAATAAGTTATTGAGCTTGGAGATGACAACAAAGTTACAGTAAGCCACCATGGACTTGTTAACGTTTCACAGGAGTGCGAAGTCAGTGCTCTCTACACTTTTACATTCTGGCACCCTCTTCTCTCCATCCATCAATTGGACAGAGCCGGATACACATTCACATTTGAACGCGATAAGTGCTTCATATCATCTCTGTCAATCACAATCACAGGTAATTAGTACCAAGAGTGTCTACGAAGTCCAATTCAAGAAGGAGAAGGAGAAAGAGTGAAAGAGCATTATCGAGCACTCATACCACAGTACTATCAATCGCACACTCCACCGAGACTACCACATGCTCACTTTACACCACCTCTCGCAGTGCAGGAAGCACCATACCTCAATATCCACCTGGCACTAAATTTCCAAAGCCCACTCGGAAGTCTATCACAATCTCAGCATCGCAACTGTGGCATCACCGTCTAGCCAACATTCATTGTACTGCCCTATGATGACTCATTGATGGGTATTCAACAGATGACTCAATGTGCATCGCATTCATCCAGGCGAAGCACATGCAGAAGATCATCAAAGGCAAACTCAAGTGCACTACAAAACCATTTGAACATGTACATTCGAATATGTGTGGACCATTCTCCTTGGCCACCTCCGCCGGCCATCGCTAGTATATCCTATCCATCGACGATTACACAGACTACACCTTTATTTGGGTCTTTCCAGATAAGAAGTCGAAAGCATACACCTCAGCCTATCATACAGATATAAGAGGGAAGGAGAAAGACTGGAGATATACCAGCACAATTACCATTGCACTCTCACCACCATACCTCCAAGCATATTCACTACCACACTCCACTTTGAAAACACACACCACTGAACCCACAAATACATCCACTACCAAACCTCCATACCTACAACCTGTTGAGCATACAATCAAGATGCGACCTCACTTAGCAATTACGAATCCAATAACAAGAACACATGATGCTGGTCAATTACATACAAATGCATGGTATATTATTATTATATTGCAATGAACTCAAACATCTTAATGCATGCGCACCTCCATATTCACCTACATTGGACTGTCCTCACCATCAATCAAATTAACTTGACCGAATACATGGCCACACTTGAGGTCGACAATTGAGTGAGGGAGAAAGGGAAAAAGAGAACAGAGTGTGTCCTTAGAGCGAAAAATGACATTCCCAGCAATGCAGATGACAACTCTCAGAGCAGAGGAAATGATGAGCGGACATGCTACAATGCAGGCTCCCGAGCAACTTCAAATTCAACTTATTTCACTAGATGTGGACAAAGGCACAGCGCAACAAATTCAATGAATCTGCCGCATCTCATTGAGCATGCAGCCACTTTCACTGCAGCCACCACAATGACCTTCAACATCTTAATTGCACATTTATCATAACATTGTCACAACCTACATTACACAGGACTACCAATCAGATGTCCTCAGGCATATACATGTACATTTCAACAGTGACTCCTCTCAATCAATTAACTAGATACGGCCCGGTATATGGCTATATTTGGGAACAGAGCTGGAAGGCAGAGAGCATATCAGAAACCCTCCACCGCACCTCTGGCGGCATTCAACGGGAATTCAACAGACAGTACGGTTCTGGCTTGAAGAGCGCTGGGAGAGGGTCACAGGATAAGATTGGCTACCTGGCCTTGAGGAACCACCCATATTGCGTGGATCTATGAAAAAGAGCGCAAAGCCACCAAGTACAGTTATCTTGCATATCTCAAAAGTCCACTTATATCAACTGCTGAACTGGCATTCACAGTTTCGCTTAAACTCAAAACAACCACCTACGGCAACTACTTCTCCCGGAGATCTCTTGCAGTACCAGAAACAAAAGCCAAGGCACCAATGCCTCACACAAATATGCCCAACGGCCACACAATCACTGGTTTACCAAGAGAATGATGCCAACAAAGACTTAGCAAAGATGATATATTCACAAACACCCAACAAGTTTGGGGAAGAAGCAGTCAAACAAAACATAGAATATGATAGCTACCAAGGACCCATCACCAGGCTTCTGTTCACCACCTACAGCGACTCAGACAAAGCCAGTTATCAATGATTAGGATCAAGAGACAAGGAAATGGATAGAGATGGATTTTTGAATAACTGCTTACATACCGGAAATGGATTTCTCTGAGTACAAGACAAAGAAATGGGTGGAGATGCACTTCTTAATGACCATGCAGGAACCAGTCGAACGAGTGTAGGATACAGATGTTGTACTCATGGCCTTACTGATCATGATGTTACAGATGGCCACAATCTTCTGCCCGACGCTGAAAAGCCGGCAAAGTCTCCCATCATGTACAGGTGTGAGATCATATCCTTCTGACGAGGAGGTTGAACCAACAATGTCTATTGAAAATGTCATTTACACTGGATATCTCCACCGTACAAATGATACAGCCTGCCAAGTAGCGGCCATGCATCAGCGAAGAACATTTCCGTCCGGGTGGAATGGCTCCGTCGGAGTCGATGTGCGTCGTCGGAGCTGTCAGGGACACCCGGGTGGTGGATTATTCGATACCTGGCGTCAATGCCATGCGTTGCGTTGCATATTGCCCTCCGAACGCTCTGTCGCCGTTTCTTCTCGCTCTGTCGGTCTCCTAATTTAAACAAACACTCTGGCATTGTAGCCAACTGTGACCATACATCGGAATGCATTCATTGGGTGCACGCTTGCATCGGGATTGCAATGCAATGTGACCCTGTGAAAATCTCTCATCGCATTCCTTCTACATTAAGCTCGAGGAGCATTGGAAGAAGGTGAGAAGATATGATACTACCTGGCCATGAGGATCCGTGCAATTGCATGGATACATGAAATCTCGGAAAGAGTGAGTGAGACCCAAAGGTGAGAAAGATGGAGTGTGTATTTTCGTTGAATGACAAGATGAGATGAAAATGAGATGCTGTCTATGTACCCCGGGGTCTCCCGAATATATACTCCCCGTCGCTCATTCCACCTCCATTACCCCTGTATCTCCGTACACCCACCGTCGCTTCTCGACATTATACTTGGAGGCCGCGATCGAGCTAGTTTGGAGATGCACTTGGGGACCGAGATCGAGTGAACTGAGATATGCACTTGGAGACCGTGATTGATCCAGTTTGGAGATGCACTGGGAGGCCGTGATTGAACTAGTTTGGAGATGCACTTTGAGGCCGTGATCAAACGAGTTTGGAGATGCAATTGGAGACCGAGATTGAGTGAACTCAGAGTTACACTCCGAGGCCGTGATCGGGCGAGTTAAGAGATACACTTGTTGCAGGCTATAATCGAGCGAGATTGGAGGAGAACTTGGAGGCGGTCGGTTTGGAGGGAGGCGCGACGGCAGCTGAGACTCTATTCATTGGTTAACTTGTAATTGTGGGAATGTAGGGAGTTGAGTACAACATCCGCCGAGAGATGAGGGACTGGCTGGGAGCGGGAGACTGTTGATCTTGGGATGATGCTGTACTCGGTGTTAACTCATGATTATGGCATGGAGAGATAGAGAGGGATGACTTAACTTTGTGTTCTTAGGTGATGGTAGAGTTGAGCACAAGCAAGAGAGAGTTCAGAGGAGATGGGGGAAATCATCATGAGAAACTGGAACTTAGAGAATTTCGTGTGCGAGTCAATTGACCATCCCCGATACGGCAGGTATGAGTCCTGATCAGCTTGATAATTACACCGATCCGAGGTCTTCTAAACCCAATTAGGCAAGTTGTAGTGCTGATTTGTCATAGCCGCTCGTATCCTCCATATCGTTCTCACTTTCATCCCCCATCTCTCTCTTTCTCGTCCACAACTCTACCATTATTGCAAGAATACAAAGTTAAGTCATTCCTCTCTATCTCTCCATGCCATCATCATGAGTTAACCCTGAGTGCATTATACACGGAGTGCAGCATACACCGAGTGCAGCATACACCGAGTGCAGCATACACCGAGTGCAGCATACACCGAGTGCAGCATAAAGCAAAGATTGTCTGTCGTCGCTTCATTCTCACTCTGTCGAGTTGACCCCTGAATGTATCTTCAGCTGCCGGTGTGCCTCCCTACCGATCGACCGCCACCAGCCAGTTCTCTATAAGAGCTTCAAAGGTAAAGTCAAATCGTTACATTCCCACGGTTTCGAGTTAACTAACCGATGAACAGAGTCTCAGCACCTTGCGCGCCTCCCATCGACCGCCTCCAGATCGACCGCCTCCAGATCGACCGCCTCCAGATCGACCGCCTCCAGATCGACCGCCTCCAGATCGATGTAACGGCGGCACGTGACCCAGGCCGGGTAACGGCCGTTCTATATAGTCGGCTCGCCACGAGCCTTAGATCTCTAGCGATAATCTTACCCTGACACATCTACATCTACTATCACTCGCATTCACGTTTGCAACTGTATTCCTATAATTACCATACGTATACCTATGAGGCCGAACGCGAGCATACGTGCCCTTACACTATTATCGCTTTTTCAGTAAACGGATACGTTTCGCTCACGGGATTAAGAGTTGACGAGTTTTACCCCTTTTCCGACGCGACACAATGGAGTCAACAATTGACAATACTGCCCCCCAAACGAGATGTAGAAGCATCATCACTGCGAAGCACGAAGCGTTGACCGCTCCATCATTCCATTGAGCCTCTGATGGCTGCGGAGTACAGAGCAGAGACCAAATGGCGCACAAGGCACGTCGCCGACAATGAAGACGATGATTACCACGAGTACAGGGAATCACTATTGGACCAGCCAACGACAAAAATCGCATACGATGGATCCAGATGAGTTCAAGACGACATCAATTACTTCCAATGGCTGCAATCGACCACCGGACACCGGAGAAGTCGCGACTGCACCCCTGAACGCGTCAATTCCCGGCGGAAACCTAGAGAGCTCAGAGACCAATTGGCCCACAAGGCGCGTCACCGACATTGAAGACGATGATCACGAGTACAGGACATGATCAATTGAGCGCAATCACCAGCCGAAGCACCTACAATGGACGGAGCGACCTTACCCCTGAATGCGGCCATGTTGAGAACCAAGAGCGCAGTCAGAGACTATTTACAAGTCAGCACAGTTACGACTTCATTTCTTCCAATTGAGCGCAGTGCACCTATCTCAGTTTGCTTGTACACCTACAGCCCTAGCAACCTCGAAGATGCCCACTTGCAGAAGCACTCTACGGCCAACCTACGGCTACTCATATCTACGGAGGAGGATCTCGCACGAACGAAGTGCACTTACGGATGAGACACCCTACGATTGACGCACTCTTACCGCCACGATCATCTGGACAAGCGAAGATCACTTACGAAGAAGACCCTCTCCGATTGAAGCACTCATACTGCCACGAACATCTGCATGAGCGAAGTGCACTTACGGACATGACACCCTACGATTGAAGGACGTTGAGGATGAGAAGCTTACCCTCGATTGAAGCGAACTTATAGCGGCGATACATTGCGCAGCGTGAAGTGTATTTACGGTCAAAGACCGACACAATTCCGCAGACCGCCTACGACTACTATGACTACAGGGACTACAATGACTATGATGACCTCAGAGCACAAGTATTATGGACAATCGAACCGGCAATCAACAAATCAAGCGCCAACGAGCTTTCGACACTCAGCCAGCAAAAAACTAAAAGTTGGCGGCGCAAGCACTAATGGCGACTCTGGACGAAGTTCAACCCCATCGGATCTCATTAAAATCAAGATTTGTCATTGAGAGCCTGCGGGCAAGAAAGACCGGACAGAAGTGGCGAGATGCAATGCGTACGGGCTATTGTCGACTGCGGCGCAACCAGCATCTTTATGACACGGAGGCTTCTTAAGTGACTCGGGATATCACATCAGGCGGCACTCATCACCACCCTCGCCATGACCGGAGGTGTGATGCAACATGCAAAGGACACCGGAAGACGCGGATCACAGTCTAGTACTTGGACTATCTCGCACCGGTATACAAATCAATCGTGCTAGTCGTGCCAATGCGTGCATACGATTTAGTACGTGGCTTACCATGGTTCCACAAACAATCCTGACATCGACTGGGCTCGATTGACTCCCTGCGATCACCGAGTGCGAGTGGAGCGGAGGAATGACACCGATGACTACGGCAGTGGCATCGAAGGTTTCAGAAGCCGAAAATGATAACGTCAAGACAAGCTTCTGGGGCGCGGTCCTGGTATACAGACACTTGGAGCAACCGCATTCGACGATCTTCTAACTAGCAATGAAGTCGTCGTAGCATTTACCCGACAGATTGGGGAATGCATAGGGCTGCTGGGAGCGACTTTGGAAGACATCACCCTGGATTCACCAGGTAATACAGACCCAAGCGCTGGATGCGACGAGCAGAGAGCAGCGGCGGTAGTTGCGGCAGAAGAGCCCCTCCGAGGAGAGACTTGAATGACTCCTATCGGCTCGCCGAGAGCCGAAGGGAGTGACCGGACAGCGGGGCTTGGCTCCTGTGTGGGCGAATCGTTAATGACAAGGCCTCCTGGATATTCCCTTCCACCACTTCAATCCTTTCATGATTCTTTGGCTAACATAGATGGAGCAGTTCGGAGATATTCCCGACAGACAGACGAATGACAATTGAGAGTGAACAGCGCACTTTGGAACGCCGAAGATTTATGAAGCAATTGGAAGCCCGGGCACGACGTCCCTGCAAGACGCTATAATTGAAACTATGTGAATTGGACTGACGAGCGCCAATATGCCCATCCTGGAGATGCTCGGAGATGGATGGCAATCAATCCTTGACTATGGCGGCATACACGAAGATATACGTACCGGCTGCCTTGCCGTACCGAGTACAATCCCGACTACTATTCAAGAGACCAAATCAAGTGCCGTACGGCAGAGATTACAATGCCGATTACAATGCCGATTACAATGCCGATTACAATGCCGAATACAATGACGATTACAATACGGAATATAATACCATATCTGTTTCGAAGTTGCATTACCGAGAATACTATCCCGAATAAGATCCCGACTCAGACTCGGCGATTCCAAGCTATACAACTACGATGGCAATTGAGGACTACAAATCGACTTCTGAATGAAGCCCTTCCAATCGATGTTCCCTACGAAGCTATATGAGATTAGTCGCCGGCGGAGCAACGACTTCAAAAGAGGGGGATGATCGTACAGGATTCTCAAACAACCCTACCGCAAACAATTACTGTCCCTGAAGTGCAGGAACGAAGCACCGCAAGACACATTCACCAATCGAGAAGGCTAGCAGCGGCAAGTGCACCTGGACATGAATCGACAGTGGTCTCAGAGAACGACGATAAGTCAACCGAGTCAAGTGATGACAAGCACACCTACAGATAAATGGACTAGCGGACTCAGAGAATGACGACAAGTGCACGGAGTCAAATGATGGCAAACACACCTACAGATGAATCGACAAGCACACCCGGAGGAGAGCCAACGTCCAGTAGACCTGTAAATGCACCAGAGAGATGACACGTCAAACGAGCCTGATCCATGCTGAACGACTGCAATATGGCAACCGAAGTAGTTCCGAACGCGATACCGAACGACTGCGATATGGCTACCGAATTGGTCCCGAAAGAGATTGAATATGACTACCGAGCGTACTGAATAGCCTACCGAATGGTATCACGAGAGATAGTCATGATAACTACCAAGAGATGATCACCGAGATCTCACAGCGGCGGATATCACTGCCGAAGGACTTCACATGGAGGTCGAGAGGATTACCAGGAGCCTTACCGTACCAAGCCACTGACCGAGACGCTTACCGAATGACGTACCGAAGGATCAAGAAACTATCGCCGAACGGTATACCGAACTGAATGCGCTGCCTACCGAGATGGCCAAGAGAAGTCGACCAAGAACGCACCGAAGCAATCATCCGAATGACTTTTACCGAGAAACGGGCCACCGAGACCTTACCAAATGCCGAATCAAGAGATGCCGGAATCCGCATATGCAAAGCGGCTTTCCGAGAGCAGAAGCGCGCTCCTATCGCGGTGAGTATGACCACCCAGTGTGAAGCTTACGGGTTAGATATGGATCAATGATATACTGCCACGCTGATGCAATTGGCGCATTCTACCATCCTCAAATGGTCACCAGCGAGTCACATGAGAACCGCCGGCTATGACAATGCCAGGAGCGAAAGCTCACATCATTGCCCAAAGTCACGACATGGTGCCGTTGCAATGACGTCGAGATTGAGAGCATTGGGACGCCTCATACGACAGTAAGTCAACAGGCAGAGCAAGTCAGGATAGTCACTGGACAGCGGGCGACGCAGAAGGACGACCGAAGCCGAAGGAAGATAGTCTGTAGATGAAGCGAAAGCCGAACCAAATTGCGTATCGAATCACCAAACCATCCTAATATCAATTCGGAGATCGAAGTTACACTGCTACCGAGCCACGATGGCAATCGACAATCAATATGATGGAGAATTCGTCGACGGAGCAACTAAATTTCAAAAGAGGGAGATAGCCGTGTCTACACGATCAAATCCTACCGACAAGTCAAAAGCCCACCTGCAGGCAGCCTGCCGAGACACGCACCGACAAGTCTAACAAGAAGTCCTACCGACAAGTCAAGAGTACGCCGAGAGGCAAGTCTACTATGTCGACTAAGATTCTACCGAAGCCGCCTATCGAGAGCAACCTTGAAGTCGACCGGATGGTCACCGAAGCGGACTTCCAATGACGACTGGCCTAGTCAAGCAGTATCTACGAGTCAATGCCACTTACCGATGAATACCGGCTGCATGATATATTATACTGAGCATGCGGAAGCGCTGCACAAAGGCTCCAGAGAGCGCAGGCGCACTTGAACTTGGTAAGTATAACCATCTTTTGAGAAGCTCACTTGCTAGATGTCAACGAATGAGATGAGACTACACAATCGACGTATACGATCGACGGCTACGGCCGATACCGGCAGCGGATGCCCCCATCGAAGCCAAGTCTTGAGCGGAAGCTCCGATCGATGCCAAGTCAGGAGCGGAAGCTCTACCACCCTGACGAATTCCGACAAAGACCTACGCCGAGATGATCTGAGCTACGAGTGCAGTACTGGATGGCAGGTCGGATGCTGTATGAGTTCGGGAGGGGAGATAACGAGGAATTGAGGTCCGAGGCTCGGGAGCGGAGAAAATGGGTCAATAGAGTTTCGGAACTCAGGACTGGAGGAAAGTTATCAATTGGACGTTGCTTTCTTCTGTTTTTCTCTTCTCTTCTCTTCTCTTCTGCATACTTTATTACTTCATTGGATCTCGGCCCGGTATTAATGGCGTCGGCACGGGTTTTACCACCTCCGGATCTCAGTCAATGGGAGGTGGAGTTTCCTCATGCGCCGGATCCGCCGAAAGGTCACCCTGAGCGGTTACTGATCGGTAGCGGGACTTTTGAGTTAGTACGAGTACGTACGCGGCATGATTGTTTAATGCTTTCCTTTCCTTTCCTTTTCTCTTATACGGTTTATGCAGCCCAGGAGGTCTGCGCCTAAAGAGGGGGATAATGTAACGGCGGCACGTGACCCAGGCCGGGTAACGGCCGTTCTATATAGTCGGCTCGCCACGAGCCTTAGATCTCTAGCGATAATCTTCCCTTGACACATCTACATCTACTATCACTCGCATCCACGTTTGCAACCGTATTCCTATAATTACCATACGTATACCTATGAGGCCGAACGCGAGCATACGTGCCCTTACAATCGACCGCCTCCAGATTGACCGCCTCCAGATTGACCGCCTCCAGATCGACCACCTCCAAGTACTCCTCCAATCTCGCTCGATCATAGCCTGCTACAAGTGCATCTCCAAACTCGCTCGATCACGGCCTCGGAGTGTATCTCTGATTTCACTCAATGTCGGTCTTCAATTGCATCTCCAAACTCGCTCAATCGCGGCCTCAAAGTGCATCTCCAAACTCGCTCGATCACGGCGTCAAAGTGGATCTCTGAGTTCGCTCGACCTCGGCCGCCAAGTGCATCTCCAAACTCACTCGATCACGGCCTCCCAGTGCATCTCTGAGTTCACTCAATCTCGATCTCCAATTGCATCTCCAAACTCGCTCGATCAGGGCCTCGGAGTGTATCTCTGAGTTCACTCAATGGTCATTTTCAGGCGCCCCTCGAATTGCTCTCAAGCACCGCCTTCAGCTAGTTCAGCTATACCGTGTGTAGACGGGTAGCTATATAGATACATAGATCCATAGATGAGAATACAAACTGAATACATGAGTTTTAAAAATCGTTGAACGATTAGTAGTAGCTATGATTTCCAGACGCACCAGCAGCGTTCCCAAAGAAGAAGTTGTTTTCCCAGACTGCTCTACTGTGATTCGAGGTGCTCCCAGGTGCTCCCAGGTGCACCTGAAGGGCACTACATTAGTCCAGTAAACTTGAACCCGTCGCCTGGGCGACGGGAAGCGTGTAATTCTCCGTCAGAGGGTACGAGGTTCCGTCAGAGCCGTCAGCGCCCTCTGGAACACCCGGGTGTTTCTGACCGAAACTATAGTTGTTGCTGATGTGACCAAGAAGTCAATACTAGTATTGATAATACAGCCTGCCAAGCAGCGGCCATGACCAAGAAGTCAAAACTACTATTGAACACAGATCATGCCTACTACCGCCACAAGCTACAACTCGCACCACCCAAAGCCTCTGCGGAAGTGATCATATGATTATTACTTGCAGCTACATTGAGCAAAGCTGGCAAACTACAAGCACATAAACTTCGGTATGACTTGTACTCCTATTGACAAGCTGACTATATAGACACCACATCTCCTAATCACAAAGTTGATGACAAACGCTACATGACACTGCCGGAAGGCACTGATGCATCTGCAATCATTGCCAGACTGAATAAAGTAAATAATGGCCTCAATCAACCAAGCTACGAATATCTACAATGAAGGCAACCGAATGGATGCCGTATGAGTCCCAGGAGGTTGTACAAAGGATATGGGGATTACTACCACTACCCGATATCACTGCCGAAAGACTTCACATGGAGATCCAACGAGAGGATTACTGCTCAAGAAAGTATGGCCGAACGGCATACCAAACGGAGTCCCGAATCACCTTACCGGAGGCCTACCAAAGGACTACCGAGAAGCCAACGCATATTCTATCGAAGCTGCCTACCGAGATGGCCGCAGAGAAGCCAACCAAGAAGTCTACCACAAAGTTGACCGGCAAAGTCTACCAAGTCGACCAAGATTCACTGAAACACTGGCACTACTGGAATCAGCCTCCGCCTGAAGACTTTCATGGGGGGAGAAGGATCAGGGGGAGAAGATGACCGCAAAAGATCAAAGGAAAAGATCATGGGAGAAACGAGAATCTACCAAGTTGCCCACCAAGATGCAGTCTACCGTGTTGCCCACCGAGAAGCAATCCACCGAGATGTCTACGAAGTAGTTGACTAGACGGTCACTGACACATATTCCAAACCACATTATTCAGAAGCATCTACTTGCCAATGCCAATGACTACAGAGGTATTCAACGGAGCATGCGGATACACTGTAAGAGGGCTTGGAAGAGCACAAGCGCACTTAAATACATGGTGAGTATAACCACCTTCTGAGATGCTGACAGGATGGATATGCTGTGTACAAATGACGATCACCAATGGCTACGAATAAGCTCCCATCGATGATAAGTTAAGAGCGCAAGCTCCCATCAATGCTGAGTTAACAGCGGAAGCTTTGATCAATGCCAAGTCCAGAGCGGAAGCTCCCATTGATACTGAGTCATGAGCCAAAGCTCTAACATCATGGAAAGTTGATTTGAGGTTGGATTTAAGGTTGATTCACTTTTCTTTTGGGTACGCGGATTCCTTTGTTTCTTTGTGGATGGCCATCCTCAGGCTACGGTAGTACTCTTTCCCTGCTCACTTTTGCAGGGGTTTAAGGAGGCTACTATGGGAATCACTTTGTTTCATTTCATTTGGTTCTTGCTCCACAGTGTATAGCATGAGGGGGAGTATTGCATGATAGGTCTCTGCCATCTTATGGCCGGAGATGAGTCTCGTATGACCAGAGATTACTGTCGGCCTGAAGGGTCTATACATAGATGCATACAGACGCATTCACACTTGTACTCTCATATATATATTGCCTTGTGGCTCTCTTAGATAATATACAATAAAGCTTCTCTAGCAACACTATTTCAACATGCAGTACCTCTTGCATGGTACATGGGAAGAGGCACAGAAGGCCTGCAGAAGATGCGAGAAGAATTTGAAGGCAAGAATGAAGGTGCAACGATATCCACCCAAGTACGGTGGCTGGTCAACCCCTACACAATCAGGGAGAAGAGGCAGAAGGGAGAAATTGCCGCATCATCGGTACTCTTTGTTGTAATCGGGAGCAAGGTGGCACAGTGTTTGGTCAAGAACGAAACGCAGGCAGCCGTAGTAAGGTACCGAGTTGAATCTTATAGGAATACAGACACTGACAGCAGCTGTAAGCTCTGCTGTAGATGGGGTGACTTCGAGGACAAGTGCAGCAGTAAGCACAGATCTGCCTGCCGCTCAGGTCATCACCAGACCAGCGAGCACAGTTGCAACGTGGCGGGGTGCAAGGTGAAGCAGAGATCACTCTGCTGTCACACAACGGAGAAGTGCCCCAAATGCCGAGAATATGATACAGTTTTCAGCAGCAGATATGTGAAGAAAACTGTAACCACAAGGGCAGTGCGTCAGAGCAGGAAAATATGGCTAGGAGGACAAGCATCGACAAGGGGAGTGACTGGGGCCAACAGAGTAGCACTTGGAACCAGACAGGTGTGGGGTATAGGAGGCGAAGGAGGGAAGCCAATTGCCAATCAGGACACAGATGATAGCAGGGAGAAAGAGGAGGCAGAAGAGGAGTTGGACGAAAAGCAGATTTGGTAATGTGACTGGAGCTGCTGGAGGAATGTCGAGGAATTGGAATCAGCAATTCAGGATAAAAGATTAGGAAATGAATGAGAGTTTGCACAGCAGTGAGCAAGGGGAGTGGCATGGCAACTAATGCATGGATAGACCCGAGCAGGGGGGTGACCGATGATGTCATTGTGACTGATGTTAAAGAGGAGGAGAGAATATGAAGGAATATGAATTTTTATAATCAAAGTGAGGTGCAGACCACAGTGAGGCAAGGGAGGAAGATAAAGTCGAATATAATCGTCTGACAGTGAGATGGCACAACACTTGCAGCTGACTTCAATACACACAGCCACAGATGGGATTTAAGATGAAAGGAGCAATGCGATGCGAATTTCTGGGAGGAGTAGATAGACGAGTACAGACTTGAGATTGGAACAAACGACCAGCCTACTCACCACTGGGCAAGCAATGGTGCAGAAGGGGAGTCAACAATAGATCTGATGTTAGCCAGCCGAATGATTACGCAATGGACCATACTGGACTGGAGGCATGCTACAGTTTCCAACCATGAGATGATAAAGTGGAAGTTCAGAGTGGATCAGCAGGAAGAGGAAGACCACACTTGGGTTATAGGATGAAACTTGGCTGCCATGTTAAATGATGATGAGAAAGCCACAGTGAAACGGTTGCTGGAGCTGGAGAGATAGAGAGCTCGTCTAGAAAAGTAGTGCGCAGGGGCCAAGGTACAGCAAGAGGCGGAGTGGTTTCAGGAAACACAGAGCACAGTCTTGGATGCCAAAGCAAAGAAATTAAGAATCTGGGCTCAGTCAAACATGGGGCAGAATGGTGAGATACAGCTGAGGAGAAGAGCATTATCGATAGTTAAGATGAGAGGAAGGAGGTCAGAAGAGGCAGTACAAGCAAAAGCAGAACTGCAGAGGGCTATTTGGAAGTCTACAAGTTGCATGTGGACTGACTACTTGTTGAAGCTCAATGGGGGCGAGGTTAGGCAGGTGGCAAATATCGCTAGCCATCAAGAGGGAGCCACCATGGACGCTTTGACCGACAGAGTGGAAAGCCAGGAAACATTATCGCCCACAAGAAAAAGTGGTCACACAAAACTCCTTCCCAATAAACAACGTCGAGCAGTACTACAAGCTACCCCCAGCAGGGCAAGCGCAGGAATGCATAACCAAGCACTTAGTCAAACAAGTCTTATTCTCGCAATCGGTCAAGAATGCCCCTGGCCCTGACAAGCTGTCCTTTTGAGACCTACACCACATCTGGAGGTGAAACAAAACTAGAATGTCAGGATTAGCAAAAACCGCGGGCTGAACCGGATGTCACTGAACTGTCTTGACGTGAGCGAGAGGGGTGGTGATTGGGATACCCTGAAAGCAGGACCAGACGAAGCTAAAATAGTGATGAACAATGTCGTTGTTGATCTGAAGGAGAAATGTCGTCAAGCAAGTAGTCGCAGAGTAGCTGTCTGATGAGGTCAGGAGGAGAGTACTACTAAGAGTTTGCCAGTATCGCAGTAGAAAGAACAGATTGGCCATTGACGCAGCAGCCATCATGATCAACAGAGAGCACTTGGCATGGAGAGAAGATAACATCATGGGTGTCCTCGTAATGGATATCAAGGCAGCATTTCCAACAATAGCGAGAGGAATGCCGATTCATGCAATGAAAGTCAAGCAGATAGGTGGAGATCTGATAGGATGGACTGAAAGCTTGCTGTCAGACAGGATGGTGGAAATGGTAATCGAGGGCAATGTGCTGCAGAGCCGCCCCATGCAAGCAGGCATACAAGAGGGGTCTCCCATGTTGCCAATCCTTGTTCTAATGCACTGTGCTAGTCTGAACAAGTTGGTGGAATAGAGAGTCCAAGGAGTTGAAGGCCTCTCTTCATGGATGACCTTAGATGGGGAGCAATCAGAAATGACATGAAACAGGTCAGCCGGAAGTTCAAAGCCAATGCCGCAGAGAGTATCCTGTGCGCAAGCGAGCGAGATCTCTAGTTCGATACTGCGAAGACTGTAACCACATTCTTCAAATGTAGGAGACACTACAAGAAACACCTCTGGGCAAAACTAACAACTGAAATCAAAGTCGGAGATGATATTGTCTAGTTCAACAATAAAGTGACATACTGGCTGGCAGTCTGGATAGATGCCTATCTAATATTCAAAGAGCATCAGAACCATTGCACAAACAAGGCCAGGGCAGTTGACGCTCAACTGCGCGTGCTGAGCAGGATACATGGATTCGTCCCAGAGTGGGTAAGAGCCGTTTATATAGGTTGCATCCAAGCAGTAGCACTATACAGCAGTGAAATATGGTGGGATCCGAAAGATATCGCCAGACCAGGGCAGCTTCAGCTCCTCCTGAATAGGAAGGCCAGGTTATCCCTGCGTGCTCTGCCCAGGATGCAACAAGGTCTGCTCATGAGAGATTCAGAACTGACAACTGCACCAGTAGCCCTTGACTCCAAGCAGCACTGATTTGAGGCGAGGCTCATACATGCACACGATGGCTCACAGCAGTAGGAGATGTACAACCACCACATGTCTGGCTGACTGATATGCTGAGCCATTGAATCTGGGTTTGAGCAAGGCTGAGAGGGAGCAACGATGCGCTGGCAGTGCCCGGGGGAAGACATGGCGGTCAAGATGGTCATACTGAGTGATGACATGGCAACACAAGCTCTCATGAAACAGTGGGTAAAGGAGAGGGAGGTGAAAGTGCGCCTGGGGGTCTGGATGTGGTGGAAGGACACATCTCGATCTGATGATGGCAGCGCGGGAGCGGCGGCAGTATGTAAGCACACAGACAGCTGCAGAGCTTTCCTCAGCAACCTCGGTACTGAATGAATGGAAGTCTACAATGTAGCACTGTGGCCATTAGACTCATACAATGGGAATCAGTCAAGAAATGGGAGACACTACAGACACACAGTGTAATGAAGGTGGCTGTTTTCAGCCACTTGCAAGCAGCCATTGGACAAATGGAGCACCTGGAACTTGGGCAAGAGCAGCATCTAGCCAGGTGGAACAACCAGTATGCAAGGAATCTCCACAACGGCGGCATTGAGAGGGAAATCCACTGCGTTCCAGACAACACTGACATGTATGGAAATGAGGAAGCAGATGGCCAAGTAATTCTTACAAGAGAGGGCCACAGAGCAGGCACAGTTCCAGAGGGAGTATGCACCTCAGGGGCAAACAAGATAAGCTGAATTTCAGAAGGAAAGATGGCGGCGATGGCTGAGTGGGAGGCCGACAAATGTAGTTAGCATCTTGGCTTTAGGCTGAAAGGTGATGTCGGAAGCCAGAGACCCATCCTAATGCATACTGTGAAGCCTCTGGCAGCCAGGTTTTACCGACTGAAGTCTGGACAGGCAGCAGTGGAGATGTACGTAAAATGGTTTGGACACCGAGACGATGACAAGTGCATGTAGTGCGGCGGCAGTGGCAGGATGGTGGCCCAGACAGTGTTCCGAAGCGGTCAGATCGACCGCCCGGTAATCTGTAGATTCGCAGTCCGGTCAGATGCGGTCACTGTTTCAAAAGCCGCCCTCGGCATAGATTGGCCCGGTTTCATGTGGTAGATATCTAGCCTATTCAACTAACCTGTAGATATCTAGCACATCTTTAGAATCTGTGAATATCTACGCTAAGGAAGATTTCTGAAGATGACTGGCGCTTAGAGAAGATATTCATAGATATCCGTAGTTATCTAGAGATATTTGTAGTTATCTAGCGCTGGGGAAGACTAAAGATAGATTTGCAGATAGTATATATACAGCTAAATATCCTGCCGATAGAAGTAATTCAATTTCACGGAGTGGAAACATTGAAAACTGGTTGGGGATCTGTAGATATCTATAGTCCGGCTAGATAAATTGCTGTAGATATCAATCAATTGATAAACGGGCTAGATGACCGCTGAAAAAGCCGCCCTTGGCACAGATCGGCCCGGTCGAGCCCTGAATCTGACCGATCTGACCGCTTCGGTTCACTGGGCCCAGAAGCCAGAACATCTCTGCCGCCACTGCTGCCCATGGAAAGACCAACAGAAAATGCTCTGGAAATAAGTGAGAAATGCAACTGGGTGGAGAGCAGGCCAATGCTGACACATGCAAGTCTCTGAGCTGCTCTGCATGGAGAAGTGCGACAAAGTGGTGATGGACTTCCTGGTGGCAACTGATGTCGGAAAGTACCCACCTACAATAGACGGAGAGGTAAGAGCCGGCGGGCAACGGGCGGCAGGATAAGAGCAGGCGGGCAACGGGCAGAGGAATCAGAGCCAGCTGGCTCTCCTTGATTTCACCCCTTTTCCTTTGTATTCTATTTTGACTGTTTTTTTTCAGACGTCTGCTTTCTTTCTTTCTTTTGTCAGAAAGGGACGACGGGTAGCAGGAGTGGAGCTCCGCCATCTAGCCGGCCAGCCCGGAGGCGGGGGGGATTAAGGGACTGTCATACTCTAAGTAGAGTGAATACAGTATGATTAAAACAAAAAACAAAAAAACAGGACATCAGACGATGCTGAGACTCACGATCCAAGTAAACATGCAACATGACGGGTAGAAATGAGTGGGACTTCTATTAAGGAGAACTTGAGAACGGGAGCTCTTTGGGTGAATGGCCCATTCCGAAAGTCCCGGATCTCCGCCTAAGCAGTGTTACTAACTGGCGCAGCGGCCAGCGGGCTTTTAGATATCTGCACGTTGGCTAGGCCTGGCCAAGATATCGCTGGTCGCACTTAGCGCAAGACAGGCCGGGCTGCCATATTAAAGCCTACGCTACAAAACGCGTGTAGGCTGTCAGATAGGTGAGACTGGCTCGCAGATCTGGCCTGGCTCGGCTAGGTCTCAGTGGGGAGGCCGCCTTGGCGGCGGCTTGATCCGGTTTTATGTAGCCGGACACCGCACCTAAGTACTGGGTGACATGCAGTCGGCCGACATGCAAAGGTGGAGTGGGGTCCTTAACTAGCTTGATCTCCGCAGCATCCGCACATGTGAAAGGGTTGACGCTCAAGCTTCGCCGGCTCTCAAAATCACAACATCTTGATCTCAATACGTCCCATGGGGTTTAAACCGATCGCAACTTGTACTATTCATGAAATATTGTTAATTAAATGCTCTGTCGCATGCTGTTGCCCGATTTACCATATCGCTAAAATTCAGTAGGTGGTTGTGGGAAAATGTGTAGAATTACCGTTAAACAGGGCAGTTACACAACTGTTTAATGGATATTAGAAATATCTGTAATCTGAATCGACTAGATGAAAGAGTGGTAAGTTAAATACATTTCATGTGTAACAAATTTTGCAATCGGACTGTTTCATGGGATTAATTGAGCAGGTACTTTTGGTGCGGTGGGACATGACGGTCAGGAGGAAGTTTACCTTCGGCGCTCGGCACCAGGCGGACAGAACCCTTCCCGATGCACGGGGTTCGGCCCGTTCGGGTATTGCCGGGCCTTGCGTTTCCGGCTGGCAGTTTGCACAACCATACACTTTGCGGGATGCTACCGGGACATCGGGATTTACTCAGTTGGAAGCGAGGGACATACCGAGAAAAGTACTCTGGGACTCAGTTTTAAACTTCAAGGATGACAATTGAGGACAGCAAATGGAATTTGTCATATCCTGGAGATGTAATCGGCATGAGATCGGATCACATCGCGATGATTATTGACTGGCTTACTGCAGTCAGTCAGAAGAGATGCAAGTGCTCTTGGGGTTTGCGGAGGTTTATTCGCAAATTTCCGACGGATCTAGGAGGAAGTAATCGGCGATTGCCGTTGGAGCCCGTTAGAGCTTGAGTGCACCTGGGGAACTGCCGAGTATAGAAGTCACCGCTTACAGGCACACCTGAAAAGAAGTCAAGTGCACATAAACTGACGGAACTTGAATACACTTTTAGCTACAGCTTCGCTTCATCGACCAAGGCAAACGAAGTGTTTCAGAAGCCAAAAGGCCTTCTTACAAAGCCCCGTAGACTGTTGCAAGGATGTACTGATGGATGCAGTTACTCGACACGAGAGCAACATACCCTACTAGGTTACGCAGATGCCAAGAAACTGCAACACTGTTTTATTTTTCTGCCGCCACATCACATAGCGACGAGGAGTATTGGATAATGAGGCCATTGGTGGGGTTCATCTTTCATTGAATGATTGTATCGGGGAGCCTGTGTTGGTGTTTATTGGGATTGCTTAGCGCTCAATGAGTAGAGTCAATAAAAGCTTGTAATTATCGTAGACCTTAAAATATGCAATGTAATATCCACTGTATTTAAGCGCCAGTCCATTGTATTCTATTCCGCGCTCTATTCACGATATGGTTTTGTTTTTCTGCCGGACCACTGCCGTTTTGTCTATTCAGGTGAAGAATAATATGTAACCCTAAATTTGGTGACAACTGCGGATTGCACCAGTGATTGGATTTCTACATTGAACCATTGCGCGCACTACTAAAACTTTAATATTGCGGCAAGAAAAATCTCACTACCACTGTTTATAAATAGCAATGCACTTCGGCAACTATTTCGTCGCACTTAGTGGTGTGCGAATCAAATTAATGTGACATGGATGGGCATTTTGGTGTTATGCCAAGCTCATCACTCTACCACTAAGTACCTAACTTTGCTGCATATCTGACCACCTTTCGAGAACTGCCGCCCAGTAGTGTACTCGGAGGGTGCCAAAAGTCGGGCGCGCCCCATAAAATGCGGAAATTCTACACTTCCACCACAACAATAGAGAGAAATTTCGAAAGAGAGGGGAGTGATAATTGGTTATCAGAAATGCTTCTATGAAGTTTTCTCAGAAAAATATTTGTCATGTAGGGAATGATGAGGATCTTGGCATTTCTTGTTGTATGGGGGGCAAAAGTCGGGCGCTCTTTTGCCCTGTGTCACCGCGTCCGAAATACCCTTGTACCCAAGTATGTACACGAATCCTGTGACGTGTCGACACCCGACGTTCAGCCGCACCAGTTCAAATCCTTTTATCTACCTCGAAGCGCCCATTCAATGCTATTTAATTATCTTTAACCACTCACTAAGCATAGAAATCGAACGTATTTTTCAGCCTCGATTGTTCGAATTTACCCCTTCCGAACACAATGCCTCCACGGCACATCCGCCAAGACAGCTGTCGAAAGGCCGCTCCGGATACACGCAGAAGGTCTTCGAGGATCATCTCCCAGGGTGATGCGTCACCGAGCACTCAACTAAGTTCCACGCAACCGGCAATCGAAACGAACCCCAGACCGCAGAAAGGAAAACGCAAGCAGCCACTGGATACTCAGCAATCAGCAAGAAATTCCAAGCGAGTGAATACTACCGAAAGCGGGTTTCTTGCCACGGGCCCCGCCCAGCCTCGTTCTCACACTTCCTCAAGTTCGACTCAGGGGCCAAAGTGCTTTCGCATATCCGGCATTCCGCCTTGTTGGAGTGAAGATGATCTTTTGAACGCACTACACACTATTGATCCATCTCTCACGCGTCAAAATTGCCGATCGTCGGTCTATCCAGGATGTTCCGACGCTACTCAAACAGCGTTACTCAACTTGGTGTCTAGTACCGAACACTTAGAACGTCACAAACATCTTCAGGTCCCACAATCCGACAATAGGATTGGAGCTCTTCTTACAATCGACAGTCATTTTTATAATTTAACGCCGTTGAACGTCCCCAAAGGCGAAGTGGTTGCAGAGTTGGTTTTATCCTGTGCCTGCGAAGTTACATTCAGATGCTGATGTTAGAGTTGTTGTAGTGTGATTGCAGTGACCGGACTAGCAGGCCATGCATTTGGATCCTGGAGGAGCCATGCAACTCAGCAAATGTGGCTCAAGGATTTGCTACCGCACGATGTTCAAAATATCCGGGTCATGTCATACGGCTACGACAGCAGTCTTATTGGGCACGGTAAAACTTCCGACAACAGGCTGTTAGATTATCAACGACATTTTATCCAGCAGTTAGAAAATGCTAGGAAGTCAGTTCTGGTATGAGTATTATTTCCACCTGGTACGTTACGTCCTATGTGCTAACAATGTTATAAAGAAAACCCGGCCGATCATATTCATTGGACATAGTCTGGGTGGTATCCTGATCTTGCAAGTAGGTTATTGGTCCTTGAAGAACCTATCTTAACTCACCCATGCTCAGGTATTGATCGAGTCAAAACGAAATCCATTTTATAGACACATCCTAGTTGCAATGAAGTCTATAATCTTCTTCGGGACCCCGCATGGTGGTCTTCGGACGTATGACATAGAAGAGATGGTCGATGTGGAGTCTGGTGGATACGAGACGTCAAGGCACAATCTGCTCAAGCAGTTGCGAGAAGGCTCGGAATTTCTTGAAGTACAAAAGGAAGAATTCAGCTATATCTGGGAGGAGTATAAGCCGAAAATTGTCAGCTTTTATGAGACGGTGAAGACACCGACGGTTGAAAGGGTAAGTGAACAACCCCGTCAAAGCATAGCAGTCACTGATATTCTCCAGTTGGACTCGGGTAATTATGCGAGAGTCGGCGAAGAGTCCGAAATGGTCAAACGGTTTTCCGCTCAACTACATATACCAAACGAGCACCGAGTTCCCGTGGATGAAAACCATTCCAATATGGTGAAATTCGCCTCAGCAGCGGATCCAACTTATTGCACTGTAGTGAGATACCTTCATGAGTGGGTAGATAGTATTACCAAGTCAGCGCATGGTATAAAGTAGTCCATTTCTAGTAGTGGGTTGGAAGAAGGCTGACGGCTACTCCGCAGCAGCTGCAAAAAGGATAGAAAATCTTCGAAGTACGTGTCCGTCATGTTCGCGTAATGAAGTGGTTGTCTAACCAGCTACTGGATATCAGGTTCTCAGGATTACATCGACTGTCTAAAAAGTTTGAAGCCGTCAGATTACGAAACTTACCGTGATGAACTCTGGCGTAGGCGTCAAGAGGGTACATGTACTTGGCTTCTGGATGATGAACGGTACAAGACATGGAATGACGTGAATGGTCAGGCGATTCTCTGGATTCATGGAGATCCAGGCTGCGGGAAGAGCGTCTTATCATCATTCTTGACGAAGGAAGTAATTCGTGGCAAAACCAACCAGCTTTCTCTGGCTTATTTCTTCTGTGATGACAAGGATGAACGATTAAGGACAGCTGATGCAATTTTGGTAAACTTGCTTGCACAACTCTTGCAGTATATACCGGATACAATTGTGCACCTCACAGTTGAGCATGGGTACGCTACAAATAAAGAGAAAACTTCCTGGACTTTCGGTATGCTCTGGCGAGTCTTTGAGCGAATCATCAATGACGCCAATACTGGGCATGTGTGTATTCTAATTGACGCTCTGGGTAATGCGACCCTACCCGGTATACAGTGTACGTAGCTAACTAGAGTAGATGAATGTGAGGAAGGATCACGCAAAAAGCTCTTGAATCATCTACAGCATCTCTTTTGCGACAGCACTATCAAACGGTTCATCAAGATCATCATCACAAGTCGTCCGCACGTTGCATTACCTTTGCGCGACATTATAGAAATTCAACTCATTGCAGATAACTTGAAGAGCGATATAACAGCCTTCGTCAACGCTGAAGTCGACAAACAGCCGCAGTTTGCAGGTGATTTGGGCGAGGAAGTCCGACAGACTTTGATAGATGGCGCCAAAGGAATGTTTCTCTGGGTTTCCTTGATATTGGAAGATCTTAATAAGTCCACGACCACAACGCCCAAGGATATTAGAAACACTCTCCAAACATTACCTTCAGATCTTCCAGGTGTATACATAAATATTTTATGCAAGATACGAAAGGAGGACCTAGCAACTGCCCAGACCATCCTTCGATGGATGGTATGGGCTATACGTCCCCTATCCCTTCAAGAGTTGACAATAGCAATTGCTGTACTTCCGGTACATACTTCGATCTCCTCGATGAAGGATGACATGCAGACAGACCTACGACGCGTTCTTAGGTTAGTTTTCGGACCTATGCTCAGGATAGAAGCCGATAATACTGTCCATCTTGTTCATCAATCGGCGAAAGACTTCCTCAGTAACATGAATGTGGAAGCCGGGGCATGTTTGTCTGGTCATCCATTACCATCGTTGTATCTCTCATCCAAGGAGTCCAACCTGCAGCTTGCTATGACTTGTTTGACTTACCTATGTTTCGAGGAATGTATAGAAGGACCTGTGAATGTAAACGATTGGTATAGCAGTAATAGCAAACTGCAAATGGAACGTCGAAAGCAGAAAATTCAGTTTCTGGACTACGCTGCAACTCATTGGCCTGAGCATACAAGACAGACAGAGCAAAGAAGTGATGAGCACCAAGTTTTGTGTAGAGCTTTCCAGAAACTAGCTGAGTCACCGTGTAAAATCAATCTTGCCTACCAGGTGTTTGCTTTCTCTCGTAGGGAGCGGTTTCAGAAAACAGTACCACTTCAAATTGCAGCATCTCACGGATTAATTGTATTCACCGAAAAGCTATTGGCTAGTGGCGCCGACATCAATGCTCAGGGCGGCAGCTATGGCAACGCGCTTCAGGCGGCCGCATGGAAAGGCAACGAGGCCGTGGTTTGTGTCCTGGTCGACTGCGGTGCCGACATAGATGCTCAGGGCGGCCCCTTTGGCACCGCGCTCCAGGCAGCCGCAGGGAATGGCAACGAGGCCGTGGTTCGTCTCTTGATCGACTGCGGCGCCGACATCGATGCCCAGGGCGGCCGCTACGGCACCGCGCTCCAGGCGGCCGCATGGAAAGGCGACAGGGCGGTGGTTCGTCTCCTGGTCGACTGCGGCGCCGACATCAATGCTCAGGGCCGCCCTTACGGCAACGCGCTCCAGGCGGCCGCAGTGGAAGGCAACGAGGCCGTGATTCGTCTCCTGGTTGACCGTGGCGCCGACATCAATGCGCAGGGCGGCAGCTACGGCACCGCACTCCAGGCAGCCGCAGGGAAAGGCGACGAGGACGTGGTGCGTCTCCTTGTCGACTGCGGCGCCGACATCAATGCTCAGGGCCGCCCCTACGGCACCGCGCTCCAGATAGCAGCAGGGAATGGCAACGAGGCCGTGGTTCGTCTCCTGGTCGATTGCGGCGCCGACATCAATGCTCAGGGCCGCCCCTACGGCACTGCGCTCCAGGCAGCCGCCGGAAATGGCAACGAGGCCGTGGTTCGTCTCCTGATCGACTGCGGTGCCGACATCAATGCTCAGGGCGGCGGCCTCTACGGCACCGCGCTCCACGCGGCCGCAGCGAAAAGCAACGAGGCCATGGTTCGTCTCTTGGTTGACCGCGGCGCCGACATTAATTCTCAGGGCGTCTACTACGACACCGCGCTCCAGGCGGCCGCAGAGAAAGGCAAAGAGGCCATTGTTCGTCTTCTGGTTGACTGCGGCGCCGACATCAATGCTCAGGGCGGTGAATATGGCACTGCGCTCCAGGCGGCCGCAGGGAAAGGCGACGAGGACGTGGTCCGTCTCTTGGTCGACCGCGGTGCCGACATCAATGCTCAAGGCGGCCGCTACGGCACTGCGCTCCAGATGGCAGCAGGGAATGGCAACGAGGTCGTGGTTCGTCTCCTGGTCGATTGCGGCGCCGACATCAATGCTCAGGGCGGCCCCTACGGCACTGCGCTCCAGGCGGCCGCAGCGGAAGGCAACGAGGCCTTGGTTCGTCTCCTGGTCGACTGCGGTGCCGACATCAATGCTCAGGGCGGTAAATACGACAATGCACTCCAAGCTGCCGAAGAGAGATACCACAAGGCTATTGTCCGTCTCCTACAGGACCGTCAAGCTCAAGTCTAGTTAGTTCAACGCCGATGAGTCCTTCGGCAATGATGACTATGATGACGACATGTTTAGCGAGTCTGGTCTATCTAGCGACTACTTCTGAAGCGATTTCCTTGCTACACCTGTGTACGTTTACAATCTTGCGTCGCAGGTAAAGTCATTTATTGTCTTCTTTGTTTAGCCTCTGTTTTGTAATGTTGTTATTGCAATTTTCTTTAACCTTTAAATTTAGACGACTCTGGAAGTAGCACTTTGTTGGATATATCTTTGCGTCTGATTTTTGAGCGCTTGGTGTTGGAATTCTTTCAACTTCTTTGGATGTATTCCTTATTTCATCTAATAGTTATACACTTGGTTTGTCCACTCAAAGCATTCTCATTGGTTGCCTTCCGGTACATACCTCTAAGAAGGTTTTTTATTGGCTGACAATTCACAGCTTCAAGCTTTGTGGTGGCTTGGCATACCCCATCAAATATCCTGAAATATCTACTCCCAATTAAGTATTTGAGTTTAACTCTGATCATAAGGTAATGTGTACATGAAATATTCAGATGTGAATGTGGTTTCCCTTGTCAGTTGCAAATTTACCATATCTTCAAAACAGATTGAACAATAGTGGAAAAATATTCTTTTAGATATTGATGGGTAATTTTTGAATGTTTTTCTAAAGCTACTATATCAGCTCTAAAGATATGTTAAACCAGAGAAAAGGAGGTGAAACACCTTCAAATTATATAAAAATCATGTACACATTGCATTATTATCCAAGATAAATACAAAGTGGCATGATTTTAGATTCAGCTTGTGAGTTTTAACTTGAGTGTACTCATGGAAAGGTATAGCTCAAGATAGCGTAGAGATTGGAGAATTGCACATATAGAGTCATTGGATCAGCAGTTGCAGATAGAGTACACTGGTAAATCACAGAATGGACAGTCAATTAATAGCATTTGTAAAGTACAACGGAGCAACCCGATAAATGTTCTCTGTATTTGTGGTATACTATATTGCGCTGCAATACTACTTCCAGCTCACATAGTAGAACATTTATATCACACTATCCAAAGAGTTATGAAACAAGTTCATCATTCTATAGCTATCAGGAAAATATTTGTGTTAGTAGGTCTAATCTTTAGACCAGGGTGTAAGTTGCTTACTTGAAAAATTCTGAATGTCTGCAAGCAGGGTATTATATAAATTCACGCTAACATGATATGTGGTACTGGAAACTTATATCTCACTTCTGGATAGTTCAAAGATAGCATATGGTCTGGCCCAGTTAAGGCGAATATTCCTCCAGGCCAAGAGTGGTCCAGCCACGAGGTGGGCTATTCGGAAAAACATCAATCTACACATGTCTTGGCACACAAAAATGTACAATTAAGTCAATCACAACAACAGTAATGAAAAAAAGAAGAGTAGGAATCGATTTCCAACATCAAATTAACCATAACCCGAGACTCCCAGCACAGCTGGACTGTCAGCACAGAGCCATTGTGTCAGCAAATAAGAACTCGATAAACAATCAACAGAATTGAGTAGTCTCGCAAGAGTCTTGGTGAAGTTGTACATCAGAAACCACAAAACAACTCAAGAACTCCGATACAGAGTGCCATATGGATAGGGGCATTTGATTTCTAGCATTGAACTGACCCAAGTACACCTTTTCCAGACCCCCTGGACTATGAAAGGGTGGTAAAAGTGAGTGCCGCAATGTGACTACGATCTGTTAAGTAAACCAGCCACGATGGCGATCCCAGATGGCACAAGACTTATTGGAGGAACGATTGAAAAGCCCCGAGTTGACAGAGATATGAACATGGCGGAAGTCGGAGAGGCCAGCAGTACGGCTGGCTAAATGTTGAGAACAGCAACACGCATGTGTGTCATGGCGGCACGTTAGCAGTGGGAACGAGACATGAAGTGGAAACGATTCCAGAACGAGATCTGGGAGACAGGGAGTCCACTGCGAGACTGAAGAAGTCAAATGGAGCGAACAGTGAGGCAACAGGCCCGCAACATGGCTTAGTGGCAACAAACTATTGACAGGATAGCTTGAATGCTAGAAGTGCATGCGGCGCATAATGAGACACAATGGCTGGGCATGGAAGAATGGCTGGAGGATTGGGAGACCAAGTGGGATGAGCGCCGCCAGGACAATGTACAACATGGGACGGGCATTGTGGACTCGACTGTGGAGTTGCTGGCGAATACATGAGTACGCAAACCGGCACTAGCCCTTGCAGCGGGAAAGGAAGGAAGAGACGAGACCATAAGCTAGGACGAGGGAGACATTGAGGCCTTAGAGCATGCAGGTGTAATGCAGTATGGAGAGCCAGAGAAGGGCCTGCTGCAGCAGCAACCAAAACAGAAACCCAAACTGCAACTCACACTGCAGCCTGAACCATGCCACGAACTCAAAGCTAAACCATAGCGAAGACCTATTTCGGCGAGAAGGTGGGAAACAGTGGAACCCCGAACTGATAGTCAGATGGCGCCTGCTGGCTCATGCCACACTCCGACCACTGGATTGAGCATGCCTGAGAGAAACCGTCTTTCAAGGGGAGACGAGAGCATACCACCCCCCAATAAGATGGACGAAGAAATCGTATCAGCAATCAACAGAGCGCTTGTCCACCAGTAGGCAGCGGCCCACAATAGGATCATGAATGCAAAAAGGAATGTCAAGAGCGCAAGCAGAGCAATCATGCACCTGAATGCGACTGCAGAGATGGCTCTGCGATACAGAGACATGATATTAACAGCAGCCAGGACTGTCGACCAAGAAGTTAATGCAATCGAAGAAAGTCAGTCTTGGGACACACCAAAGATCCATGCACTACCTCTTGTATGATACATGGGAAGAGGCACAAAAGGCCTGAAGAAGATCCAAGAGGAATTTGATGCGGAGAATGAAGGGATAAGAATCCTCATAGAAGTACGGTGGCTGGTTTACTCCTGCACAATCTGATAGAACAGGCAGAATGGAGACTTTGCCCATCATCAGCTGTTTCTGTTGTAAAGGGGAGCAATGTTGGCAAGGGATTCCGCAAGAAGGGCATCAAGGAGGCGGCTGTGTGGTACTAAGTTAAACCATACAGGATGGTAGGCCCTGACAGCAGATGTGAGCTCTGCTAAGGATGGGATCACATCGTGTACCAGTGCAGCAGCAAGCCCAAATGTGGCTACTCCACAACTTCTCACCAGACAAGTGACAAATAGTGAAACGTGGTTGGTTGCCCAGTAGTGTCAGCAACGGTTCCGGACTGTCACTTCGGGTCCGGGTCCAGGTCCAAACCGATGCGTTGCCAAATTGGCTGTCCGTGTTGTCAATACCACCGAACCGTCAACTTGGGTACAGTTCATAGGCAAACTGCTAACCCATCAGGATTAGGCGGGTTGTCACCGTGTTTCCCAGCGGGTACATCTATAGATTCCCATAAAGGTCTTGTTTTTGGAGTTTGTTAATTGTATCTTATCAAAATGGCGTTTTCAACAACCAATAATGTGTTTTTGTATACTTTGCAGCTTGCAATATAGATTAATTTGGAATAGGTATTTTACCTTTGGCATATTGTATTTTTGCCTATAATGGCGGTCAATAATTCAGTTATAAATGCAAAGATTAGCACGATGACTTGATTACCAAATATGTAATAATTAAAACTGTTGACGCTCCGTTGATGCTCATTTTCAGGCTGCGGCAGGAAGCATTTTGCTCTTGTTTGTGCCAGTAAAGGCTGCCAATATTTGATAAATGGATGTATGCAACCAATCGGAACATAAATTCATCAAGATGCATTGGTAAAAATTGCTAACGCTCTGTTGACGCTCATTCTCAGAATGGGGCGATGACCGTGGTGCTGCTGTCTCTTTTGACAGTAACAGCTGCCAATACATCGATTATGCCTAACAGCGACCAAAGCACTGTTTAATTACCATACTTACTTAACCACAAATGGTTGACGCTCCGTTGATGCTCATTCTCAGAATGGGGCAATGACCGTGTTGCTATCTCTTTTACTAATAAAAGGTTCCAATACATTGGTTATGCCTAACGGCGACCAAAGCACTGTGTAATTACAGTACTTACATGACGACAAATTGTTGACGCTCCGTTGATGCTCATTTTATTGTATTGTCCATTCAACATCTGCTGACATCGACATTAGTTTTCATCATGATTTGAACTTATTGGATGTCTTTCTGCCAGATTAAGACTTGGCCCTGTGGCGAAGCCGGGCGCAGTGACATTCTTGCACTGTTCGCTCACACAGGAGTAAACTTTATGTGTCTTGCCAAAAGCTTCATTGCGCCTGCTATGCATCTGCTTATCAACCGATATTTACAAGCTTCTGCTCACAATTCGCCCATAATATATCTCTAACTAAAACTCTCACTAAAGATACATAAAGAAGCTGGTGAAACATTGACCCATTCTATCCTACTTTTTCTTCACTCCCTTGTTCCTTCTCGTTTCCATTGCATTGACCGTCACCAACACCTTTTCAGCATGTCTCTTTGACTTCTGTATAGGCCGAATCAATCCGGGAACATTTGGCGCAGCGCTTACATCCTGCTGCTCTGGGTAATCTGGGTCCTCAATGCTATTGTCTTGGTCCATCCCAGATTCAATGTCTGCCGCGCAATCATCTTCACTGTCATTTGGATTATCTAAGTCCCCATTCCAGTTAAGCCAATCGTCAGTGTCCGAAAGCTTTGAGGTGCCCTAGCCGCGTCACTTTCAACTGGATGACGGTTGATCCTCCGGATTCAGCGGACATTCAAGATTTGAGTTCGTCCTCCAGGGAGGTCCTTTGGAGACAAAGGTGGTGGCAAAGGAAATCTTTCTGACAATTTGAATACAGCCGCACCATCAAGTTGAAAGAGTGACCGGGAAGATTTGACGATCTCTTCGGTGTCCGATATGTATCCTATGGCAGTCATCTGGTTGTTTTGAGCGCGAGATTGCTCCTGTATAGCACGTAGGTTTTGGCTACCCTGCCACATCTCCAAAAAGTCGTGAAACTTGGCCATTGTGTGCAGTTTCCTTTTCTCCGCCTCTTTCTTCATTTCCGAGTCATTTTCTGTGTTCAACTTATCTAGTGTTAGCAACGGTTCCAGTTTTAGACCCGGCGGGTACTATAGGTCTGCGTGGCAACGGCCTTACCCCATCAAAAATCGACGATTTTTTAAGCGAACCATCACTTTAAGGCCACAAATATTGATTAGAGAGTATAGTGTTTGGTATGTGAAATATGCAGCTTTGCACGGCGCATCTTTTGGCCGTCTCCGATTTTCGATATCTTTAAATCTCAGCAAGCGGCAGCCCAAAAACCTCGTTTTTATGCCAAAAATGACAATAATCTCAAAGCCGCTTGCTGAGTTTTAAAGATCTCAAAAATCGGAGACTGCCAAAAGATGCGCCGTCGGCAGCTGCATATTTCATGTACCAAACAATAAATAATCGGATGAATATTCATGGACTTAGTTGATGGAACCGTTTTTGAGAAACCCGGACCGAACCGGCCAGGTCCGGGTTTTCATGGAACCGCTATAATACAAACGGTCCGAAAACGGAACCGTTGCTAACACTAAACTTATCCAATTCTCAATCAGTGCCTGCCAAAATCCGGTTATTGGTTCGAGCAAACTGCCTTACAACGACTTTTTTGCGAAGGGTCCCGCCTGTGGTTTTTGACTGCCTGTAGCCGATAACATCTCGGCCAAGGGTAAAACTGGCCTCCACTCCGACACCATGTGGTATGATTGAGAATATGTCGCGCGCTACATTGGAGAGATCGGCGTACTTTGAGTGTGTTTCCTCCTGTTGACGCCACCAGTCGGTTATGTCCGGTATTAAAAATGTACTGCTAAACTCCATTGGGTCGGAGTGGTAATCATTGAGGTTTGGATTGATTTGCACACAGTGCTTTGGTGCTTCAGGCTGAAAATTCAAATAGAGCCTGGCGGTGGTCAATAAGCGTGCTGCGCGATGGCTTCTTCTGAATGTCGTCTCAGCCACATTGTTAGGCGTTAAGTATTCTTCCTCATCACTTGACAAATCATATGGATCAAAGGATGATTGACAGGATTGTGAAGCCGTTGCAGAGGAGATGTGATTGCTGCTCAGTAAGCTTTAGTGTTTATTGACGGGCACGCGTCGATGTTTGGCACAGTATTCATTTTCCACATACCGCAGAAAGGCCTCTTGGTATTGGGTTGTATAGGATGTCTCGTGCTCAAGATTGATATCCATTACCTTGTCCCACATTCGAAACGATCGCAACTTGCGGAAAGGATCAAGTATATGTGCAGAAATAGAAGCATGCCCGTCATTGGAGTCACTTTGGCATAGTATGTTGACAGCTTCTGTCGAGCTAACTTCACCGCCAAGAACAAGTCTTCTTTCCATTTAGTTTTCTTCTTAGCGAAAGCTCAAATCACGCCATCCATGTGATCAAACATGTCATTGTACTCTGTGGTAATGTAATGCAATGTGACTGTATGCCACTTGGACATCCACAATGTCCAATATCGGAATGGCCTCAACACTTCAATGACATACTTCACAATTGCCGACGCATCCTGAGTTGTTAACAGTGGCCGGTATTCGGTGTATATTAGGTATTGAAGCCACTCACGTGTGAATTCCCGTAATCAGTAGGCCTGTTCAAGTAACTCCAGTGTAGAGTTCCAATGTGTCTTTACATCCATAATCGGAAGTACCGCAATGCGGACTTTGGCTTTTTGACAGTCAATAAACTTGTTTCTGCGACCAGGTGTCAGCGTAATCAATACAGCAAGCATTCTCTGCTATATGAAGGTCAGCTTCAGGACTTTCAAAATATCAAGAAAGACGTACTTTCTCAATAATCTTTGCCAAACCAGATTTCATGGCCGACACCGGATTGATTGTAGCATTGCCCTCGTTTCAAAGTCCTTCGCTCTTCCCGATGTCTATGCTTTCATTTTCTCCAAATTGCTGATCGTGCTCATGGGCTTCCCAAGACTTGGTGCGGCGATTTACCCCGAGACTGCTCATGAATGCACCTAAAGCCAGCTGTATGACGTGCGCCATACATCGTATGTGGTTCCTCAATGCAGGCCACTAGATTCCAGAGGCCTCAAGTGTTGATTGCAGCTCGCATGTCATCGAGTAGTTTGACAAATCATCATCAGTTGTAATACCAATCAAATGGCCATTGGTAAGCTCAAAATGATCAAGCATGTCCTTCACATGTACAGCTAGCCTTGCTCCAGTATGTTTGCCGTTGACCTATCATCCTTAATTAGCTTTCGAAATGGGAAAAGATCAGGCGATCAACCTCGTCGAAAGTGAGTTGAACTTCACATAATGCCCAATTCCGATCCATATAGTAAGCAATGACGGACGGTATGGCCAATTTGTTCGTAGATGTCCATCTGTCTAAAGATAAACTAACTTTGTTTCGTGACAGCAATTGCTTCTTAATTGCATCCACTGTTAGCGCATATTCCCTACGGCAAATGTTGCTTAGGGTTGTAGCGGACAGCAGCACTTGATCATCCGGTAACGCCATATATGACCGCTGTAGCTCGAGATTTGATATAGCGTTCCATGGAATCTGAGGTGAAACAAATCCTAACATGAGGTATTGATTCCACGTGTCTTGGTGAAATTTGGAACTGTCAAAGTCCTTTTCTGCCAATTTTGAAAGTTTTATCTGCCATTTCGATCAATACGGATCAAACTGGATGTCAAATCAGAATTTCCTCTGCAAACATACTATTGTGATTCCTCGACTTCCTTGCGTCTTCAAGATGGCTAATGCTGTCTCATCAACCGTCGAACTAGTCAATTCAGTAACTTCCGACTCTGTTAATTCGTTTAACTTTGCGATGTGAGAATTTGTAAGAAAGTGTTTCTACATTGAGCTGGTCTGATGTTCTGATGGATGGCGAAGAACTATATAACAAACGATACATATGATGCGTGGGCTGCCGGTCGCTTCAATTCTGCAGTGTAAATAGAATCTCCACGACAGCACATGTGTAGAATTATTCCAAGCAATAGGCCGCTTCGAGCCTCCATTCATTGAAGCCCACCAAGCATCGAAAATGATTTGCAATGTACTGTCGCTCAAATCACGAATAAAGACACGTCCATTTTTGGAAGAGCTCATAACCTCGGGTAAAGAGGTATTCCAAGATTTGGAATCTGACATGGCGGTAAGGATTAGAATACTGGTTGATCCAACTCGAGAGACTGGCGAAACTGACGATACTGTAAAGCAGACTGCGAGTTCTTAAATATTGACTCTACAACTACAAGCAAAAAAATCAGATCTATAAAACATTGCCTACATATTTGTGAAGTTGTATACAAGGATAGATTGCCAAGACTGACTGCGTAAAACTCGATTTAGGAACAGCACAATGCAGTTCATTGCTTTGTAACGTTCTGAGCATCCACCAACACTGTTGATGCTGTGTGGGTGCTCAATTGTAGGAGGCAGACGCGATATCATCACTAGCACTTTTGCCATTAATGGCTGCCAATAAGTTTATTATGGGTTATGTGCGTTCCATTGCCGTTAGATTATCCAAGATGCATGATCAAAAATCGTTGATGCTAAGTTGACACTCATTGTGGGACATGGTTACGATCTTGTCGTAAGGATATTTTCCTAGAACGGCGGCCGATATGTCGATGAAGGGTCAATGTCGCCGCACAACCCATGCCTTTTCCAAGATGCAAGGCCACAAGTCGTTGACCCTCTGTTGAAGCTTATTTTTAGGATATAGTAGCGATGTTGACGCAACTATTTTCGGGTAGAAAGGCGGCCGATAGTTTGATGATAGTTCAATGTCGCCACGCAGCTCTTGAATTTTCCATGATGCAAGGCCAAAAGTCGCTGACGCTCCGTTGGCCCTCATGTTTAGGACATAGTCCTGATGTTGTCACAATCATGTTTTGGCTAGAATGGCGGGCGATAGTTCGATTATGAGTCAAGGATACAGCGAAACCTTCTAAATTTTAAATGATGCAATGCCAAAAATCGTTGACGCTCTGTTGACGATCATTTTTAGGAGGTAGTAGCGATATCGTCTGTAGCATTTTTGCCCATAAAGGCCGCCAATATTATTATTATGGCTAAATGCCGTTGCACAGCCCAGTTATTATCCAGGATGTAAGACCAGAAATCATTGACGCTCTGTTGACGCTCATTTCTATGACGGGACAATGTCCGTATTGCTTGCCATTTTCCTTACTTAGCCGGCCAATACTTCGTTTTTGGGTGGATGCGACAATTCAGCCTGGTGATTGCTGAATAGATATGACTATACATTGTTAATGCTCCGTTGACTCTCACCTTTGAGCTTACCTTAGAGACCTACTAACAGTCATTGGGTACTCAACAATTGTACAAAAAATGCATACAGCCTCTATTGGCAGCCAGTATACAGTTTCTATGTAATTTCATTTGAATCCAAGATCTTTGAGAAATCTCAGTTCTGAACCACCACTATACACATCATTTACAGGATTAATGATGTAGGTCCATCATGTTCCAATGCTTCCGGCCGGCAATTTACGGCATAACACTCCATGCACTAGTTTTAGATATTTATAGCCTGACGTCATCACCATTCCTTATCCAGCTCATTCTCCTCCATTTGAATGGCATACCATAAGCAGTTTTCAATTTCTCGACCATGCACAGGAGGTCTGAGCGAAAAGATATTTAGTTGGCTGCATGGATTAATGTAGCCTGTCGGCTGTCATTTGTCCGAGTTTCGCATGTGCTTTGACTGCTCCTTCCATCAGTCGTATGACATCACTGACTGAAACTCTGTTAGTAAATTTCATCTCAAATTTAGGTTTTGCTTTATCATTTATCCGTAACAGACAACGACATATAACGATCATCCTTCGTCAATCAACCTGATTTGGAGTCTAGAACATTCGGATGGCCCGTACCACCCTTGCACACACACTGACGCATAACCCTGTCTCACAATTTGGTCACTGAAATCCAGAAAAACCTGACACGTAACAAAACAGTTTCACACATTGCTTTTACTCAAGATACATCATGAAAAATTCCGGTTTGGCTATCTACACTTCCGGTTACGCAGGAGCCGTCACCATGTCTTCGTCTGAATCCGATATCTATATGGTACTTAGCTAGGGACGCTATATGCAGGGGTAAAAGCTTACGGGTTGAACTGGCTTCGCAATCTCTATCGGTGACACATGAGGTACCGCGGCGGGCATCGGCAGTACTATGTGATTGTCTGGTTGAGGTTTCTCCGAACCCAGCCTCATTTGACTAGTTCCCTGTGGAGACGTCACTTGCGGCATTTGTGATTGCCCGGGGACGATAGAAAGAGCCTGCATAAGCTTTCCAAATGTTGTCGGTGATGGTGTGGCTGCAGTCGAGTCTGCTTGGGCTTCCCACCAGCTAGAACCTTCAATTCAGTTGTCCTGTACTTCATATCTCTCTCACGGAAGTAGTTGGCGGCGTCCCTCCATCCCGGTTGCGTCAGTTCGTCAAGCCTCAGCTGCATCTGCCAAAAGCTCTCCATGTGGTGCTGTACCATTTAGGAGATTGTGCCCATCACCCTGGCAGGTTCGTAATCGTCGCTCAGCTTGCCATGCCCTGTATCTTCATCGTCATCATCCTCGTCTTTCCCATCCTCCATATCTTCGGAATTTGCAAGATCATTCAGACTGTTTCCGATAGCATTCCATATCTCCTCAAATGTTATTTTAGGCTTTGTGGTTGTCGATCGTCCCTTTTCAACAATTACCATATGTTCCTGCTCTTGCATCATCGCTGTCTGTGCAGCTTGAACTCGCTTTCTTCCCACTGCGGTCTCTCTCTCCACATAATCCTCGATCCATTTCTCTCTCTCTTCATTGCTTAAAAAGTGCGTTTCCGGACGTTTTTCTGCCAGAAGCCTGTTTTTGGATTGTAAGCTGCGCATTGCTTCTAACGCTCGGACCCTTTCTGCGTCCAAGCCACTCTTGCCTTTATTCGCATGATGACGTCGTGGTGTGGAATGCTTTGTCGATTTGCCATATTTGCCCACCGGAAGTGGGGAAAGGTTCTTTTTCGGAGCATAGACCATTGTATCTTGTGTTGACCTTGTTGTTGGGAGAGATGTTGGATGTTGCAAGAAATGGACCACATGGAGGCAAGCTGCGTCTTTTATGTCAAGGTTGGTAGGTTTGATCAATTCGAACAAAGCAAATTCAGCGTTTTGACCGTCACTTCATTGGGAATAGTCATGCTAACAGTACATATTGACTTGATAATTAGTGTGTGATTCATGTAAAATCCCAGCAATGTCTTGAGACAAACATCACCAGACGTTCTTTCCTTCGAAGAATGAGCTGGTTATATCTATCAAACATGAGATATCAGCTGTCGTTCATCTCAATCTGTCCCTGTGAACAAACAAACAACATCGGACTGACGTACTGAAATCGCGTGACCGTTAGAATCCCCTTCAGCTATACACAGCAGGATTCAGCTTGAATTGAATGTGCAAGTTGGCTGTCACTCATTCCATTTTGACTTGAAGCTCACTATATAATCTTCACCACTTCCCACATCTTTTCGTGATCATCTTCCTCACGATTCTACAACAGCAAGCCATGGATCCCGAAACACTTCCTCCGGGTGCGATTGGAGCCGAATCGAGCCTAACGACAGGCACTTCACCCAATGCGCCACTTGGCCAGACACTGCACCAACTCAGATACCAGTTAGTCCACCGCGACGCTGCAATTGTAGCCACCGAAAATATGAGCCTGGATGCACATTTAAAAACGGTAGCTCAAACCGCAAGCAGCAAGAATAAGAAGCAGCGTGCAAATGGATCTGAGTCAATCCATATCTGTGTAAACCATGGTCAACTAAGGATATACCGCACAGCTGGGGTATGTAGAGAGCTACATGACCAATGTATCGCTTCCCATAACGGCAAATCTGCATGGTCGACCAAGGCATTTGTCCGCACAATCCACGAAATTGAACATCACGATGTTGTCAGTTCTGGGCTTTTCGCAGAGGAATTTTGTGATAAAAGTCCCTGGGAATGAACGAAACAGGCTCTACAGACCTTACAGGAGGCTACGAAGTCATATATGGTTGAGGTCATACCCGGATCTCACTGTAGAAGCGGCAACTGATTTCTTGGAGGGTTTCAACATATCAGCTAATATGGCAAGACAAGGAGGTCGGGTACAGCTTGAACAGTCCGACATGCGTCTTGTCTTGAATATGGCCAAAATGGCCAAATGAGGGTTTTCACCAACTCCAATAGAGGAAACGCAACAACTAATCAAGAAACATCGCGCCCAAGTCCGAGAAGAGAAGAAGTGGGGTGTTGAGTTACCCAGGCATAAGAAGGTGAAGGCTGTGATCGAAAGACACCCGGCAATGGTTCGCGAAAATCATACAGACTGCTGCCTTCCACGCCCAAATGGCACCGCAAAAAATCCAGAGACATGCTGGAGGCCCAAAGGCAAGGGTACGCCTCCATCTAGACAGGTGCCACCTCAGCCCGAATCGCCACCTGCGCCATCTGATGACGATGAAAGCTCCGAAACAGAAGGTATGCCATCCGCTTATGTGTATATACATACTCTGCTTCCCCATGCTCTATTTGTGCAAAGGATCGCATGCGCGAGAAAGATTTTATTCCAGATTTGCTTACTCATGATGTTCCATTCACAGGTTAGTACACTATCAGCTGCGTGGTAATGCAGCTGACAGCCATTGTGATGATGAGGGCAGCAGTTTGAGTGAATCTGACAGTGAAGACGAGAATTGACTGAAGGGAACGGGATTTTTGAGTATTATCATCATCTACAATTAGCGGACACTTTAAAATATATTTTAAAGGGTATATTTGTATGCATCATTAAAGAACAATGGAGTAATAATGGAGAGCATACATGAATGACACAGAACGGCTGCCACAAGACCATTATTGATATATCATGCCAAAGTGAATGGTTCCATATTGCGGATACACCCGTGGCAAAATGAACGTCAACAGAGCATGGACAATGTTTGGCTTAGCGTCACAGTTACTCTGCGTGGCGATTGGTCGCACAGATGCATAAATGACGTACAGGCTGCCTTTATACGCAAAAGAGAAATCGATATCCTCCCTGTCCCATTCTGAAACTGAGCGTCAACAGAGCATCAATGACTTTTGCTCTTGTAAGTCAGGTAATTGATCGGAGACTTCGCCATCTTGATGCATACTGTGACTATTGGCAGCCTTTATAGGCCAAAAAGAAAGCAATACGCTCCCTGCCCAAATATGAAAATGAGCGTCAATGGAGCGTCAACGATTTTTGGCCTTGCATTATGGTAAATCAAATCGCGACGTGGCTGTTAATGGCTATATTCAAAGTTCTGACCGGTTTTATTGGCTGAAACACCCAGTATCACTTGGTTGCAGCTTGGAAAATGAACTAAAGTGTGGTTGTCTGGGAGGCTGTCGTGGGAACGTTGCTTGTTTTCTGCCTATAAAGGCTGCCAATTCCGAGTTTATGGATGTCTGCGATTATTCGCCAATTGGATTACCCAAGATGCAAGTCCAAAAATCGTTGACGCTCCGTTGACGCTCATTTTCAGATTGGGGCAGGGTGTGTGACACTTTGTCTTTTGCATATAATGACAGCCTATACCTCATTTATGAACGTCTACATCTAATTGCCCCTCAGATTACCCAAGGTGCAAGACCAAACATCATTGACTCGCTGTTGACTCTCATTTTCACGATGGGGCAGGGACCGGTTCTCACTTGTTTTTGATTTTAAAGGCGGCCAATACATCAGAAAAGGACAACTATATACCAATGGCAATATTTTGCGATTAGCAATAGGATATCTGAATGCGACAATAAATAGAAATACCCGAATACCGGAACTGTAGATTGGTACCGACGGGTCTAGCCAAACCCGGGAAAACCTGCGGGTTGACGGGTACGGGTCCGGGTTTGGCCCATCAAGATGCTGCGGGTCAGGTTTTTGGATGGGTTAGGAACCGAACCGAATCGTTTTAGCGGTCAGAACCCGGACCGCTGGTGGCTTACCTGGACCCGTTGCCAACACTAGTGCCCAGTGATGCAGGGATTACTGTGCACTCATACTCTGGAAAAGTACCCCAGATGCAAACGGAATCATACTGCGTTCAGCAACAGATGCGTGAAGATGACTGATGCCGCCAAGGCAGTGTGGAGGAGTTGGCGAATTGGGCTAGCAGGACAGGTATCCACAAACATTGCTACTGACATGGCATCTGGGACGAACAGTGTGGGGCTTGGTCATAGGCCTAAGGAAACTGGAATTGGACTGGGGGGAAGCAAAGCAGAGTTGGTGGAGGCGGAGGAAGAGGCAGCAACGGGAATGGCAGAAGACATTATCATGACCAAGATTGCGACTATGACCATGACCGAAACTGGAATTGACACTGAAATGGGAGACCTGGCTACCAATGATTAGAGCGATGCAGCAAAACAGCACTAGGTCATGGGAGTGCAGTATTGATGCGCTGGTGACAGGGATCGAATGTCAGCCAAACGTGGTGGGCTTGCACGATCTATAAAGCGATTGTGGAGGTGAATAAATCTGCCACTTGGTATACAAAATAAGAGGACAGAACAGAGTGTGGTCAGCAATACCAAAAGCAAGTGGTCCGGTGGTTGATCAGCAGATGGATTTAGGTTGGGGCACTAGCGACGATGTGATTGTCACAGATGTCAGCAGGAGAGGGGGGAAGTTAACAAGGATTGGCAATTGTTACGATCAATGAGTTATGGAATGAGGAGAGAGACCGGCACGAAAGTTGAACTGGCAGAGAGTCATCCGGCAGAGTGGAATTGTTCTCGCTGGAGATTTCAATGCTCACCACAGTCATTGGGACTCGAGGTGCCATGCGCAGCGGAATGCCACCTTCTGGGAAGAAGTGAATGACCAGTGTGGACTGGAAGTTGGGAATGATGGCTAGCCTGCACACTGCAGGACAAGAGAGGACCTCAATGGCGTGTCGGGCATTGACTTCACATTAGCGAGACTACCGTTAAGGAAATGGTTATTACTGGGTTATAACTACCCGACCGGATCTGAACATGATGATATAGAGTGGGAGGTAGAAACAGATATGCAGGAGGACACGGATCACAAGAGGGTATTAAAGCCAAACTTAACAGCAATGGTAGAGAAGGACGCTGAGGCAGCAGAGAAGCTATGGGTATAACTAGGCAAGGAGAGAGCTCACCTTGAAGGAGAATGTACAGAAGACGAGGTGGAACAAGAGGCTGCATGGTGTCAGGAAGCAATGAGCAGCGTTCTCAACGCCACAGCAACAAATATCAGAATCTGTGTCAAATTGAAGAGGTGGAAGAACCCTTACTTCGAATGGAGAAGCAAATTGGTCTGAAGAGAAAAAGAAAGAAGACGGAATTCAGAGGTGATCAAAAGCTGTGGCTGAAAGCAGTTCAATGCCAACTCCACTTTCCTCCTGCTTGTTTGGCAGGGTATCTTGGGTGTCTGAACCGGTTGGGTTTCTCAATGACAAGAGTAATTTCTTCGACCAGACTATCTCCTGGTTTTGAGCTCGGAACCACAGGAGCCCGAGAATCATATTATATGCATTGATCCGTACGACTAGCACCTGTGATTTGTCAACCGGAGCTAGGTGCTTGATTTATTGAACTTAAATGGTTGTTTTTCGGCTGTCATTTGCGTGCTGAATTAAATGGCCATTGCAGCCAAGGGTAGTAGTATGGGCCGACGGCTGTCGCAGTCCGGGCCTTCGAACGAATCTTGGAGACATCAAGATGCTAGTTGCGCCGCAGTCTATAAGAGCATGTACCCACTTCACCCTGCCATATCATTTTCATATCTGAACTTCATGAATAATGTGCGCAGAATCTGGGGTCTCTGTACTGCAGAGATATTGACTAAACATGTAAGCCCTTCGCCTCTCCAAAGCAATCCTCCGTCTAAATGATATAAGATGGGGTTGAACCCCTTCCAAAGTCGCCATTACCACCAGCGTCGCCACTGCCTGCATTCCAGCTCCATCTCATCCAACCTCTCTCGCTGAGCCAGATACCGGGAGAGGTAGATTACCTTTTCTGTTGCTACGTATCGACCAATCATTGGTGTGTGAAGTGCCATTCTTCCTCATTGGGGTCGAGTTTTTGTGTTGACTTTTGTTCGGGCTCTTCAGTGGGTGAGTATTTTCGGCATTCCGGAATTTGATGGCCTTGCATTCGGCATCTCGAACACACTCCCGAATTGAATCATTGCTGACGCTCATCCATAGTAAAACAAAGGGTAGGGAGAAGTGTCAATTTTGAGCCAGGCTTTGTTCCTCAGTCCACTCCTGAAGTTGAGCTTACTCCCGCCTGAGTCGATGGTTGATGAGGTCTCTACGTTCCCTTGTGATTTCCACTCCCACGTTCGGTCGGTCGTTGCTGCTTATCTTCATTTCTTTGTGGTGTTTTAATGTATGCTGCTGTGTTGAAAAGCATGTCGATGGAGTCGAATCTCCCGTGTGCCTGGGTGAAAGGCCTTAGCTTTGGGTGAAGGTAATGTTTTAGTCTAGCCCAGATCATATCGTGAGGCATGATGTTATGCTGCTATAGGTCCCATCTAGCTTCCATCCAGCGTCGTCGAAGTCGATTATCGTATGCGTGTAAATTGCCATCTGAGATGTGGTAGCCTGGCATTATTTCGTAGTATGCTCCGGTGGATGATTTCTGCTTCCGATCTTTTTCTCGGTACTACTTCCGGATTTTGGTAATGGAATGGTCGTAGTTGTATAACCATGTGTGGTTATTGGCAAGTAGGTGGTGGCCCCAGGTTTCAGGGTCGGTCATGGTAGTTTTTGGTTGGGTATGATATGGCAGCTTGACTAAGCTTCCTGGGTGATCGAGCGCATACTCAGCTTTGTCGGTATCCCTTAGTGGGAAGAGGTGGTTGTGAGTTCGGAAGTTAGAGTGGAGAGTGCCAAGAAAGGTCTCCAATTGGTGTGGGCCTCCACAGTAGCGTTTTGGGTGCATGATCTCGAACTTGTCTTTTTATTTCGTGCCTGATATTGGTGGCTACAGTTCTGCGTTCTGCAAGAGTATCGCAACGAATTTCAACTGCTGCTGCAGCACATCTCGCATATCGGTCATGGTGACCTCGGATTCACCGGTGTCACTGCGATCATCATTGTCTCGGTGATTAGTGGGTTAAGGCTCATGGTTATCGTCATCGGAATCATGATCTGCACGCTCGCATCCAGCGATCTCGGCCTCTGCTTAAAACTTGTGGACAGACACGTTCCATAGGGGTGGTAATTAGACCAGCTAGGCTTGTGATAGTGCGACCAATTGATGGCCGAATTATCTCTACCCTCACACGCTCCTTAGCAGTGCGCAACGGGAGTCCTCTCGACCGTTTTGAAGGCATTGGAGGTGTTGTGTTATGTTGGGTTGTGACGTGTCGAAATTGGGGTTAATTCTCGAAATCCCGTGAGCGAAACGTATCTAATTACCGAAAAATTGAGAATAGTGTAAAGGAGCGTACGCCAGTGTCCGGCAATATAAGGATATGGTTGCACACATGGATCAGAGTGATCTCAAAAGTAGGTTTGATGGTAAGATTCTCAATTGTGATCCAAGAAATGTCGCGAGGTCTAAGTAAGGTTGCGCTTACCCGGCCTATGATGTGACCACTGCAACCCTAGACACTGGTACATGATCTCCGCCATTACAGATGCTGAAAATGTGTTGATAACAGTCTGTACAATGCAAACAAGGAACAATACGGTGATCAAGAACAAGTAGCACAGAATGAGTCAATGTTTATTCACCAAGTGCTTTATGTTGTTTGACCGAGAATTTCATTTATAGCACTCCAAGTAAAATCTGGTATACCTAGAGACTCTGCAATTGGCATGGCAGAAGATGTGTTTCAGTGTCTCCTTCTACTTCTCCCAGTCATTCATCAAGTTTCCATTCATCATTGTGATCATCTGCTGGATCATTCCAGAGTAGTAGTACAGGCATACTGCAGGTCATCGGCCTCTGGGTCGGGCCCAGTACTATAAGCCGCTGTTGTAAAATACAATCAGGTTGATAATGTTCTCTCCTCTGAACACTGGGGAGCCCATCATTCCAAGCAGTCCATTCTGTGTCTTTTCCATATAAATGGTGAGGGCCAAAGACTGGATGAATTACCTCTGATCGAACACATTGTTGGGCAATGTGTTGGTATGGGGTACTGTACTGGTAGATGATTCAGCATGGCTTGAGGATCCATCAGTGGAGGATCCAGCCCAGCCACTGCAACCAGCAGCCGAAATAGATTGTGTCTGCTCAGTTGGGATTTTGATCAGTACAGTATTTGTGGTTTACAGAGGAAATCATGATTTAGGTGGTGAATTGGTAGGAATTCGTGATCTAAGGTCAATTGCTAGTTGATGAGTTTTTAGAGGGTGAGTTCATTTAATTCACACTCTGTTTGAGGTGTGCTCTTTCTTTTTGTTCTGTCCAGAGCACAGAATTACCTCCTCTGATTCTGCTCTTTTGGCCCCCTGCCATGTTGTTGATCTCTTGAGTTCTGTGTCCTGTGACTTCTACCCCCACTACAAGTACTATTCTCAGTAGTATCCATCCTTGTCGTACCACCATTATTATTTCCTCATGTTAGTGTTTCTTTGGAGTAGAGTCTTCCTAAGTCCCGGAGTGGCATACTTTTTTCCGGTTGGATTTTCTTGGACCAGTATAAGGCAGGTGTCTGTAACTCTGAGTTGGACGCATCTGCTGGGTTGCAGCCTGTTGTCGGGGTTTGACGTTGGTGTGTGTTATACAGGTCTTTGGTCAGTGACTATCATTCAGGGGATTGGTCATTGCCGGTCATCTCAGTGAGTAGTTGGTACCTGTGGTACCATCTGTATCGTTGGTACCTGTCATCACCATATGAGTTCGATACATTTCATCCCACTGTTATATCGGTACCAGTCATTCTGTCTGCAAGGTAGTTGGCTGTTGTCCCAGCATTTGGGCATTGCGTTTCACCACAGTATTAGCTCAGTGGTGGTCGTTCCATCTGTGAGGAAGATGCCTTTCGTCTCGGTATGAGGTCACCATGTTTAATCCATTATTGATCCAGTGCAATTGTGTCCAAGATTGTCGAAGTCTACATTCGGTGCCTTTCACCTGGTGTTAGTTCAGTGCAATGTCATGTTTACCCATTGCAATAGAGGGGTAGTACTTTTCATGCAGTGTTTGATCAGCACTGTTTCCTACATGTTCGCTCCGTTATTAGATTGGTGTCTTTTTTTGAATGTGCCACCAATGTACCTAGCTGACTGCTTCAGGCAATTTACTGCGAAAGTGTTAGTACTGTCCCAATAAAGTTTGTTCTGTTATGTGGCTTTAGCTCTACTAGCATGGTAGATTTGTTGCATTAGTTTCGTATGTCCATATTTACCTGTATTAGGTTGTGGGTATCTTTCCACCAATCTGGACTCACTTTTCCGAATCTGAATCTGCATTTGGACTTCATTTATGGTGCATAAATAGAGCTCCATGGCAGAGAGCCCATCATGAAGCCTTTACCACACATCTCCCAGCACCCCAATATACTTCATGAACATGACCAGTTGTGGCTCATGGCACGTGGGAACTGGAAGTGAAGATATATTACTACCCTGCTTTCAACGTTTATGAAATTGCATGTATCCACGGATTCTTGAAAAGAGCAACTGGGATGAAGAATTTGGAAACATTGAGTGTATATTGTGTTGTATAATAAGATCATACATGATGAGATGATAGTCTATCTACCTCAGCATCACCCTAATATATGCTCCCAGTTGCTCTATCCAAGTATGTTTCCGCTGTATCTCTGTCTGCCCCTATCACCCTGTCCCTCTCCTTCTTCCCTGTATTACTGTACACCTGCCATAGCTCAGTTCTCTGCCACGCTGAGATGTGGTGATCGTCAGAAATATATTTTCCCGCCCCAATGTGACTACCACTGCACCAGTTCAGTATACTCTGGGATATAACCACCCAGGGATTCTGGTACGACTTCTTCCAGATACTCCCAGACACTGTCAGAGACGAAAATTGATTTAGCTGATGGGGTGTTGAAATTTGTCACTGGACTAGTTGTTGTTGTTTATGCATACTGCATGTAGTCTAATTAGAGTATGACAGAAACTAATACCCCCTCCACCTCTGTGCCAGCCGGCTAGATTGCTGAGCTCATTCCACAGTACCGTTCATCCCCACTGGCAAATGAAAGCTTCGAGATAGGCATCCAAACATAAACCCAATGAAAAGAAATTAATGCACTTCTGCAACTCCCCCGCCTGTGTCAGCCTCTGCGTCTTCTCCATACCATACGATGCCTCCATTCATTTGGGCAGAAACTTCCCAACTTCAGTAGCCGCCAAGAAGTCCATCCCCGGTTGATCACTCTCTTCTATGGAGAACAGCTCAGAGACCTGCACGTGTGGGCATCTGCCCGCTTTCCACCCCGTCACCTTTCCCACCGCTTTCCAGCCCTCTTTCTGCTGGTCTTTCCACCATCTGCAATGGTGGAAGAGGTGCTACCGCGTCTGGGCTACAGTCTCTTCACACCACCAGCATATATCATCCTCTGAGAGACTAAACCGCTTTAGGAAGATCGCAGTGGGTGCATGCCCGCGCTTTAGTAGGTAGAACATGGCAGCCAGCAAATTTGCGCTGGTCATCGGAACAGGTCTGTTGGTCCCTGTCTTGCCATTGATTCTGTACCTGAAGTGTGTACAGCATTTCTCGGCCTCCAACTTTGCCTTAGCTGCTGTCCTACCCTCAGAGATTCATCTAGCTCTATTTCTAGCAGGGCTGTATACCCACTCTGTGGTCATTGATCCTCTTCGTTCTCGGGTGACATGAACCTGGGGGTCTGATACTTCAGTTCCTGGGATGGCGGAGGTTCCCGGGACCAAGTGAGTCTGAGTTGCGATTCCAAGGGCAGGAAGTGCATGAGCTCTCCAATTAATCCTCCATGCTGATCGTTGCCCCAGGCTAGCCCCTGGGTGTGTTGTTTGTTGAGTTGCGGATGGTGAGTCGCCAATGACTCCCGCTGTCCCATTGCAGTCAGTCTCTTCTTTCAACCCTCTCTCAGAGCACAAGTCCAATCACCCACAGCTCGGTATCAAAGACCTCATTATGTCGAGTTCCCAGAGAACTGCGGCAGATCCTCAATTAATTACCATTCTTGAATACTGCTGCTGCTCACACTCAGGTGTCGTCAGAGTGCAACCTGTGTGTCCACCACATCCAGACTCCTGCCCCAACTTTGGAATCCTTCCCTCTTACCCAGCATTGCGCGGCACTCTTAGCGGTGCATATGTCATTGAGTATAATAGTTCTAACCTCTGATTCTTCGCCCAGGACCACCCAACTAATGACTTCAGTTGTCCGGCTGTGCTTGTGTTCTGTCTCGACTACTTGGCATATCAGTGTGCCAGACACAGTGTCTTGGAGCACCTCCGTCAGTTAACTGCTGCATGGGATTCTTAGCCTCGCTGAGTATCGTCGTTGTTTAGAGTGTAAGATCAAGGGCACTGGTGTAAGCCCTGACTCCCTCATGAGTGCCCCTCATGGGGTTGCGGGTAGCACACACAGAACCCACATGGCTTGTCAATTCATGAGAAATTGGAGGTCATTTCGCTTGACTACTTGGTCGGGATCCCATCCCAGCATGCCGTCATCTAGTGCGACCGAATGGAAGCAGTCTACTTGGATGGCCTTTAGGCTCTCAGGTACTACCCTGTATGTCTGTGTAAGGGTTCACTGTCTCGCTTCTGCTCCCTTGACTTCCTTCATACATCGGTTGCACAGGTTCTTGAATGTCAGGTGTTTGTCCATCCAGACACCTAGGCAGGGCATTCCCTGTTTGTTGATCTGTATGAACCCATTCCTGACCTTTATCTTTGCGGTCAGCTTTGTCCAGAGGTGTTTCTTGTGGCCTCATCTGCGCATAAACAGCACCACTTCAGTCTTTGCCGTATTGCACTGCAGCCCTCACATACTTCCCCACCTCATTCTCTGTGCTGCACATCTCTCGAGTGTCATGATAATTTGATTGACATTACTTCCAGTCGCAGCCCAGCCAAGGTCATTAACAAAAGACAACTGTTTGGCTGAGAAGTACTCTTCAACCTATTTGATCAGTACTGAGGAGTACATCACAAAGAGTATCGGTGACATGGGTGAATCCGGTGGGACTCCTGCTTCTACTCGGTATCTCTCCATGGTATTGCCCTCAATTATCTATTCCACTGTTCAATCTCAGAGACATCTCTCGGTCCATCGCATAAGGTCTCCATCCAGTTGTCTGACATTCATTTAGTTGACTAGCCTTCCTTTTCCCATGCTTGGTAACGCTGCCTTAATGACCATGAGAAGCACGTCTGCTATGTGGCCATTTGTCCAGGCTGCATCAGCTCTGTCAACCATGATGGCCACTGCGTCAATCCCTCACCACCCCTTCCTGCACCTGAGCTGTCCATCGCTCAGTAGCACTCATCTTTCGGCCTCCTCTGAAAACTGCTCCGTGACCACATTTTCAACCACTTGTCCCATGCAGCTCAACAGGGATATGAAGTGATACAGCATCAGATTTGTACAGTCATCTTTGCCAGGCTTGCAAATCACTACCCCGCTAGTGCGCTTTGATACTGCTGGGTGTCTTCCTGTGTGAATGTCCACATTCATCAGCCCTATGATTAGCTATTTATCCCACTTCCAGAGTAACCATTTGGCACCAAATGTCTGCTCGTCTGGGCCTGGGGCTTATTCTTGTGATTGGGAATACCCGGCTCCCTCTACTGCTTGGTTGGTGACGTGTAAGTGTTAAGTTCCTACTGGTGATAGCACTTTGTACTGGTTGTCGTTGTTTGGGGGGAACGATTCGCATCTTATCATCTCCTCCTTCTCTGTCACTGTGTTTGATTGCTTGACTTAACTGTCCGTGAAGACCTCCACAGTCATGCCCGCTTGACGGTTGGCGCATTTCACTGCTCTCCATACCTCTGCTCCCCTGAGAGTCTGGCGGTAATCACTCCACATTTGCCTCTTCGACCTCCGGCTTCACTGTTGCTGCTCTTCCATTGTGAGCACAGCCTTGCTGGCAAGAAAGTTACTGAGGCCTTCGCCTCGAAGACATAGGATTTTATAGAATTGCTGGGAGCTACAGTAGAGCTGACTCAGAAAATAGTTGAATACCCTCGTAGGCTGAATGGGTGAGCAAAGAACAGCGGCTATGGTTGCGGCAGAAGAGTGTCTACATGGGAACCTTGAATGACCCCTATCGGCTCGCCAAGACCCGGAAGAAGTGACTGAATGGAGGGGCTTGGTTCCTTTGGGAGCGAACCGCTCACGACAAGGCCTCCTGGATTAGACCCCATCCTCCGCTCCCATTCCCATGAAAAAGGCATCGGCAAACATAGACAGATGGAGCAGGGTTGCAGACGGTGTATACAGATGACGGCAGTTCCATCCCCCCCAAGTACTCAGAAGTTGTGGAGGTTTTTAGCAAGACAAAGGCAGAGACACTGGCACCACACCGACCTATAGACCACACGACTGACATAGGACCGGGCTACCAATTGCCTTATGGGTGGATATAGATGTTCTCAGCAGTCGAACTTAGAACACTCAAAGCCTACGTCGAAACAAACCTAGGCAATGGATTCATCCAGAGATCGGCATCACCGGCTGCACCTCTGATCCTATTTGCCAAGAAGAAAGAGGTGGGCCTGAGACTCTGTGTCGACAACTGGAAACATAACAAGGCCATAGTAAAAAACTGATGTCCACAACCCTTGATCTTGGAGATGCTGGACTGACTTCATGAAGCGCATATCGTTACAAAGAAGGAACTTCGGATTACCTATCAACTTATCCGCATCGAAGAAGCCGACAAATACGACACCGCTTTCTGTACTTGGTACAGTTACTTCAAATACAGGGTTATGACATTTGGCTTAAAAAACGCAACGGCTACGTTCCAGTCATACATTGAAGATTGCTTACGGCCTTATATTGACGATTCCACCATATGCCACTATCACGATATTCTAATTTACTAGACTAGTCAGAAGGATCACGAAGAACACGTACGAAAGGTGCTGAAGCGACTACCGAAATTTGATTTCCACTGCCAAGCCGAAAAGTTTCAATTCGCGCTCTCGAAGGTCGGTTTCCTTGGGTTTGTCTTCAACTCAAAACAAAGCGGTATGCAATCGGACCGAATCACAACAATCGAGGCCTGGCCAACGTCAAAATCAATTCCGGATGCTCAAGTGCTCCATGGATTTGCCAATTTGTACCGGCGGTTGATTAGGAAACATGGGGAGGTAAGATACCCTGAACAAAGCTAAGGGAGCCGACAACAGAATCAGCACGCACTCCGAAAGCACCTGGTAAGGCACTCGGGAAGCCCAATAAACCTCTAACCAAATGGGAATTAACTCGGAAGGCCGAACTAGCGTTTCGGAAACTTAAGAGGGCCTTTGCTGAATCTCCAATCCTGCAGCATTTCGATCCGGCCAAGCCGATAATTCTCCCAACCGATGGAAGCGGCTTCGCGATTGCCACCCTCCTTAATGAGTATGACGTGTTCCGAACTCTATGATCAGTCAATTGGTACTCTCAACAATCCTCTCCTGCCGTACAGAACTACAACACATATAATCAGGAACTTCTCGCGATGGTGGAAAGGATGAACCAATGGCGACATTACCTTGAGGGGGCAAATTACAGGATCCCGATACAATGCAACCAGAAGAATCTCGAGCATTTGGAAAGATCAGAAGTGCTATCCCAAAGACAGGTTAGATGAGCAGGGATTGTTTCTTCAAAAGTATTCGTCATCGAGCATCTGGCAGGAACAAGGAACCCGACAGAGGGACCCTCTAGACGACATGATTACGAGACCGGATATGAGAGACCTACTGAACAACATTTAGTAACGTTAACAGCCGTTAAACCTTACGATGGTCTCCTACCGATGATCAAGACAGCCCAGGCTACCAACAAACTGCCTACCGACGGAAATAAGAAAATCGTCGATATGCCAATGGCCGGCTGCCTTCACCTGACAGAGCACGGTACAGCGGAGGGTGCAACGGACTCGCATAAGAATTGGAAAGTCGTCTGTGGGGCCCTGACCTATGAAGGGACGATATATGTACCACAACATCTCCGCAGCCAAGTGATATGTCTTTTCCATGACAATCATGAATCTGGCAACTTTGAATCCCCTAGAACTGCTGAACATGCACCTAGAGATTTATACTGGCCTGCAGTGGATGCGATGGTACGAAAGTACTTTGCCGGAAACAAGGTACACCACCGCTTCCATGCACCGTGCTATGCCCAACACGGACCCAATATACCACTGCCACCACCCCATCAACCTGGGGAAGGAGTCACCACGGATTTCGTCAATACCCTTCCCGAGTCAATGGCATTGGCATACAATAGGAGTTTGGTAATCGTCGACCAATTGCCTGAGATGGCGATCTACCTCCCCTGCCGGAAGGACATTCACTCACCGGAACTGGCAGGAATGTTTTTCGAACACGTGATCTGCAAGCAAGGCGTACTGGATAATATCATCACCGAGCACGGCACACAGTTCACAAGGCCATTCTGCAATCGAGTTTGCTCTCACATGAGCATCAATCACTGCCTTTTGACTGCCTTTCACCCCAAAACAGACGTCCAACCGGAGCGCCAAAACCAGACCATGGAACAATATCTACGAGCCTTCTGCAACTACAAGCCAGAAAACTGGGTTGAACTCTTACCTTTCGCTGAATTCGCGTATAACAACTCCGTGAACGCTTCGACAAGGATGACCCTGTTCTGGGCAGTATGAACGGACCGGGTCCTCCGAGAACACTTGCTGGAGGCCCAAAAGAAACAGACAAAGAACTCTGGCGGGAACGAGATCACTTTCCAAGTGGGGGTCAATGTTTGGCACTCCACCAGACACGTCCACACAACCAGGCCTTCTAAGAAACACCACTACGAGCGCGCTGTACCGTATATGGTACGAAGGACCATCACCCAGAACGCTTACAAATTAGACTTGCCGAAGATGATGTTCAATCTCAACGTGTTCCACGTCATACTACTTGATTGTTACACACCCCCGACCATAGGCCAAGCCCCATTGGAGCCACACCCAGTCATCATCGACGATTTGGAGGAGTAGGAAGTTGATCGGATTCTCGCCTCCCAACGACGCTACCGGAAGTAACATTATCTATTCCAGTGGGCTGGCTACAGCCACGTACGTACGAGTTCGGAACCAGTGGCAAATCCTGAAATTACACAGGAGCCAGTTGAGGAGTTTCACTGAAAGCATCCGGGGAAGCCACAATGAGACTTTGAGACAGGATCAATTGGACTACTCGTTTTCTTTGTTGGCTTCAGATTAGATACCGGTCCAGTCCAAATGGTGTCGGCATGGGTTTAACCACCTCCAGATCATAGTCATTTGGAGGTGGACTTTCTCAGTGCACCGGATCCTCTGAAAGGACATCCTGGGAGACACCAATCAGTTGTGGGATTAGTTTGCTTTGTTCATCTCGGTTGTGGGACTAGTCTGCTGGTGTTTCTCAGTTGTTTGGTTGTTTGTTTGCTTTCGTTTTGTTTCTCCATGTACGGTATCAGGCAGCCAAGGCGTTTTGCGCGCAAAGAGGGGGATGATGTAACGGAGGAGGTCTTGTACTAGTGGCTATGGTTGCACCGGTCACATCATAGGCAGGGTAAGTGCAACCTTACTCATGGCTCAGCACAGTTCTTAGATCACTATTGAGAATCTTACTCTCACACCTGCTTTTGAGATCACTGTGATCCACGTGTGCAACTGTATCCCTATATTGCCGGACGCTGGTGTATCCATCCTTACAGCATCTTTCTTTGACCTCAGTATTACCTGACTTAATCTGGGAATCTTCAGTGCAGCATTACCATATCGCTCTGCTGGGGTAATCGAAATCCTGGATTGTATTGTCTAGCTCCATCTCAGTTCCATTGTCCAGCTTCTAGTCTGCTTCACTGTGCTTTGCATAATTGAAGGTCACATTCCAGTGAAGCCAATCTTCGGTGTCCGAAATGCTTTCATGTCCCTCATCCTTATGACTTTTGGCAGGATTGCGGTCGAATTGTTTGATGTGGCAAACATTCAATACTTGAGTTCGTCCTACATGTACATTTTTAGCAGACAAGGCTGGTGGCACAAGTGATATTTCCGAGAAGTAATAACCAGGAGAACGATTATCTTAAATGATTGACCAGTACTCTTTGACGATCATTGTAGTGTCTGAAATATATCTTCCGGCAGTCATTTGCTTGTTTTGACTATGAGATTTCTTCAGTGTAGTATATAGCTTCTGGATGCCCTGCCACATCTCCAAAAAGTTGTAGGCCTTGGCAATTCTGTGTATTTTCTGTTGCTGAGCCTCTGCATTCATTTCAAAGTTCTTATCAGTTTTGTGGCATCCAATGCTGGGTCAGCGCGTGCCAATAATCAGTTATCAGCTCATGGAAGATGTCCTACGATCGCATTTTTGCGATATGTGTGGTTTGTGGTTTCCAACTGCCTCCAGCTCATTACATCTCGTGCAAGGAAAATATTGATTTCCACTCTGATACAATTTGGTATGATAGATGTTATGTCATGAGCCACATTAGAGTGATCGGTGTACTTTGAGTGTGTTGCCGCTTGATGTGTCGAGCAGTCTGAGATTGCTGACTGCCAACAAGTATGGCTTAACTGGATTCGGTTTGAGTGGTAATCATTAGGATTCAGATTAATTTGACCCCAGTTCTGTGGTAATTCAGGCAGTGATGTCTGAATACTCCTTGCAGCAGTCAGTAAGTGTGCTGTGTGATTGCTTCGCCCGAGTGTCATTTTGGCCCCATTTTTAGCCATCAAGTATTCGTTATCAGCACTGAACAAATGCTGTTGATCTGAACAAGACTGACGAGATCTTGAAGGGATGGCGTAAGAGAAAAGATTGTTGCTTGCTATACTTTCAGATTTGGTGACACACAAATGTTCTGGTTTGGCGCAGTATTCATTCTCCTGCCACTTCAGAATAGCCTCCGGGTATTGGGAAGTATAAGTAGTCTCATCCTCAGCATTAATATTCATTCCATTGGTCTACTTCCTAAACTTTCACATCTTGTGCAAAGAATTGAGGGTATATGCGGAAATAAGCAGCAGACCGGTCATAGGGGTAACCTCAGTATCATATCATGACAGGTTCGGATGGACACACTTTACAGCCAACTTTTTGAGTTCCTACTGTTGTTTCTACGTTTTAGCTAAAGGTTGCATAATGTCATCCTTATGATCACTCATATTATGGTAGACACTGATAACGTGATGCAGAGTAACTCTATATCTTCTTGACATCCACAGCATGCAGTACAAGAAAGTCCTTACAACTAACATGAGATACTTGATGATAGTCCATTAATTCTGTATTGTGAAGAGTGGCCGGTAATCATAGTAGGTTGGATTCTTGAGCTACTCACAGGGCAATTTTCATAATTCGGAGGCCAGCGCCAACAACTCCTGTGTCCAATAGGACCTTTTGTTCACATCCATATCAGGTAATACTGCGATTGGTCCTTTGGCTCTTCGACGGTCAATGAAACTCGTTTCCATGACCAGGTGTCAGCGTAATTCATGCTGCAAGAATTCTCTGCTAGATGATTCTCAGTCTGAGAACTGTCACAACGTTTTCAAATATGTACTTTCTCAATTATCTGCTCGAAAGATGGTCTAATGGCAGACACTGTGTTCATTCGAGTATAGCCGTTCTTTCAATGTCTTCGACTGTTCCCAAAATCTGTGCTTTCTTGCTCCCCAAATTGCTGATCTCACTCGAGGGATTCCAAAGTCTTGGTTTGGCTTTAACACTGGCACCGCTGAAGAATACACCTAGAGCAAACTGAATGACATGTGCCATGCATGGAATGTGATTCCTCAATGCAGGCCACCTGAGTGCGGAGGCCTCAGGGGTTGATTGTATTTCATCAGTCATCAAGTAAATTCAGGAACCATTATCTGGTGTCAGTTCCAGTGAATAGCCATCATCACGCTCAACATGATGACGAACCTCCTTCATATGTATGGCTAGCCATCGTGTTAGCAATGGTTGCGGAGCGTCACATCGGCTCCGGTTTCGCGTTCAAACGGAACCTTTGCTAAATTGACGGTCCAAGTCGTCAATAAACCCGAACTCGCCACTCAGTTACGGTTCCATAGTAAACTCCTAACCTGTTTGCATTGGGTGCGTTGTCAGCAGGTCGTACAGCGGGTCCATCTAGAAATTAATATAAGGCTCTTGAATTTGAAGTGTGTTAATAGTATTTTATCAAAATCGTGTTTTCAGCAACTAACAATATGCTTTTGCTTGTTGAACTGTTTCCACTATCGAGTGATTTAGTATCTGTGTTTCACCTTCGATATATGGTATTTTTGCCTGCTATGCCGGTCAATAATACAGTCATGCACGCGATGATCCGCGCGATGTCTTGATTATGAAATATGGAAGTCCTAAAACTGCTGATGCTCTGTTGATGCTGATTTTCAGGATGCCACAGGGAGCATGTCGCTGTTGTTTTTACCAGTAAAGGCTGCCAATATGTCATAAATGGATGTCCGCAACCAATCGGAACATACCTTACTCCAGATGCAAAGCTAACAATCGTTGACGCTCTGTTGACGCTCATGCTAAGAATGTGGCGATGACTGTGTTGCCATTTCTTTTGCCAACAAAAGCGGCCAATACGTCCGTTATGCGTAACAACGATGAAGTCACTGGCGAATTACCATACTTAAAGACCACAGATCGTTGATGCTCCGTTGACGCTTATGCTAAGAATGGGACGGTAACGGTATTGCTATCTCTTTCAACAATAAAAGCGACCAATACGTCCAGTATGCATAACAATGACCAAGTCACTGGTGAATTACGGTACTTACAAGACCACAAATCGTTAATGCTCTGTGGACGCTCTTTCGAAGAATGGGGCAGTGACCGTGTTGCTATCGCTTTTGCCAATAAGAGCTGGCAGTACGTGCATTATGCATAACAAAGTCCAAGTCACTGGTGATTTACCATACTTACAAGACCCCAAATCGTTGATGCTCTGTTGAGGCTCATTTTAATGTATTGCCCATTCAATGTCTTCTGCCGTCGATAATTGTTTTCATCCTGATGTGACTTTATCGGTAGTCTTTCTGCCTGATTGAGACTCGGCCCTGTAGCAAAGCCGAGCGGCGTAAGTATGTTGCACTGTTCACTCTCACACGACTAAAAATGATTTATCATGCCAATGGATTCATTGCGCCTGGTATACATCTATTTATGAACCGGTATTCACAAGCTACTTCTTACCATTCGCCAATGATACATCTCTAACTGAAACTCTCGGTCAAGCTAAATAAACCTGGTGAACGATTGACACATTCTGTCCTACTTTTTCTTCCCTCCTGTATTTCTCCACGTTTCTGGTTCATTGACCATCACAAACACCTTTTCATCCTGTCTCTTTGACTTCCATGTCGGCCGAACCCATCTGGGCACATTTGGCTTGGTGCTCTCCTCCTGCTGCTCTGGGCATTACGAATCCTCGATGCCATTGTTGTGCTCTATATCGGATTCATCATCCGCTGCGCAAACCTCTTCGCTGTCATTTGGATTATTCCAGTGGCAATTCCAGTTGAGCCAATCGTTGGTGTCCGAAATGCTTTCCAGTGGGCTATCCTCGTCGCTTTCGACTGAATGACGGTTGATTCTCCGGATTCGGTGGACATTTAAGATTTGAGTTCTCTCTCCAGGGAGATTCTTCATAGACAAAGATGGTGGCAAAGGTCATCTTTCTGACAATTTAAATGCAGCAGCACCATCATGTTGAAAGAGTGACCAGGATGCTTTGATGATCTCATCCGTGTCCGAAATGTATCCTACAGCGGTCATCTGCTCGTTTTTAGCGCAAGATTCCTTCTGTGTAGCACTTAGATTGTCCCTGGCCTGCCACATCTCCAAACAGTCGTGAACCTTGGCAATTCTGTTGCATTTAGTTTCCTCTGGCTCTATCTTCATTTCCGGGTTGTTTTTGATGATTGTGGTATCCAATTCCGGGTCATTGCCTGCCAAAATCCCGTTATTGGCTCGAGCAAACTGCCTTACAACGACTTTTTCGCAAAGGGTCTCGCCTGTGGTTTTTCACTGCCTCAAGTCAATAACATCTCGGCCAAGGGAATATCTGGCCTCCACTCTGACACCTTGTGGTATGATAGAGAATATGTCGCGAGCCACATTAGAGAGATCGGCGTACTTTGAGTGTGTTTCCCCCTGTTGACGCAAGTAATGCGTTATGTCCGGTAACTATAATGTGCTGCAAACCTCCTTTGGGTCGGAGTGGTAATCATTGAGAGTTGGATTACTTTGTCCGCAGTTCTTTGGTGCTTCAGGCGGCGAATTCAAATGGAGCCTGGCGGTGTTCAATAAGAGGGCTGCGTGATGGCTTGGTCCAGGTGTCGTCTCAGCCACCTTGTTCGGTGTTAAGTATTCCTTATCATCGCTGGACGAATCATATGGCTAAAAGAATAATTGATAGGGCCATGAACCCAGTGTGGAGGGGACTAGATTGCTGCTCGGTACAGTTTCGAGTTTATTGACCCGCACACGTTGATGTTCGGCATAGTATTTATTCTCCACATACTTCAGAAAGGCCTCCTGGTATTGTGTTGTGTAGGATATCTCGTCCTCAGGATTAATATCCATTCCCTTGTGCCACGTTCTAAACCATCGCAACTGCCTGAAAGGATTCAGGATGTGTGCGGAAATAAGATGCATACCCGTCGTTGGAGTCACTTCAGCGTAGTATTTGGAAAGGTTCTGTCGAGCTAACTTCACAGCGAAGAACAAGTCATTCTTCCATTGAGTCTTCTTTTTAGCCAAAGCTCCCATCCCGCCATCCATGTGATGGAACATGTCGTTGTCAATTGTGATAACGTGATGCAATGTGACTATATGCCTCTTCGACTTGCACAGTGTCCACTATCGAAATTGCCTCAATACTTCCATGATATACTTTATAATCGTCCATTCATCCTGAGTTGTAAATCGCGGCTGGTATTCAGTGTATTCTCCGTTTTGAAACCACTTGCGTGTGAAGTCCCATAAACGGTAGGGGCGCTCGACCAACTCCAGTGTAGTGTTCCAAAGTTTCTTCACATCCATAATCGGAAGTACTCCAATGAGGAATTTGGCTTTTTGACTGTCAATGAACTCGTTTCGGCGACCAGGTGTTAGCATAATTAATACAGCAAGCATTCTCTGCTATAGAAAGGTCAGCTTCAGGACTTTCAAAATATCATGAAATACGTACTTTCTCAGTTATCCTTGCTAAACCTGGTCTCATGGCTGACACCTTATTGATTTGACCATTGCCCTCTTTTCGAAGTCTTTGACTCTTCCCAACATGTATGTTTTCATTCTCTCCAAATTGCTCATCGCACTCATGGGCTTCCCAAGACTTGGTGCAGCCTTTCACACTGAGACTGCTCATGAATGCACCTAAAGCGAGCTGTAAGACGTGCGCCATGCATGGTATGTGGTTCCTCAATGCCGACCACTCGATTCCAGAGGCCTCAAGTGTTGATTGCAGCTCGTGTGTTATCGAGTAGTTTGAGGAAGCATTATCAGTCGTATTACCAAGCATACAGCAGTCTGCAAGCTCAAAACGATCAAGCAAATCCTTGAACTATATGGCTGGCCTTGCTTCAGTATGTTGGCACTTCACCTAACATCCCAAATTAGCATTTGAAACTGGAATGGAACAGGCGACCAATCTTATTAAAAGCGAGTTGAACTTCACGCAATGCCCAATTTCGATCTATATAGTAAGCAATGACCGACGTTATGGCCAATTTGTTTGTTGATGTCCATCAGTCCAAAGCTAAACTCACTTTATTTCGTATCAGCAATTGCTTCTCAATTGCATCCACTGTCAGTGTATATTGACTCCGGCAAATATTTCTAAGGGTCGTAGACGACAGCAGCACTACTTCACTGTATAATGTCTGATATGACCGCCGCACCTCAAGATTTGCTATAGCGTTCCTAGGAATCTGAGATGAATCAAATCCTAACATGAGGTAGCGATTCCACGTGTCTTGGTGAAATTCGGAAATTTCAATGTCCTTAGTTGCCAGTTTGGAACGTTTTGTCTGTCATTTTGGTAAATATGGATTATACTGGATATCAAATATGATTTTCCTCTGCAAACTTACTATTGTGATTCCTCAACTTTCTTGCCTCTTCAGGATGGCCAAAGCCGTTTCATCCACTGTCAAACTAATCAATTCAGTGAGCTCTGACTCTGTTAATTCGTTTAACTTTGCGATGTGTACTTTTGCCAGTCAGTGTTTCTGCATTGAGCTTGTCCCATGTTCTGATGGATCGCGAAGAACTAAATGGTAACCAATACATATGCTGCCAGGGCTGCCTGTCCGCTCAATTCCACAGTATAAATAGAATCGCCACGAAGGTGCATGTCTAGAATTATTCCAAGCTATAGGCCGCTTTGAGCCTGTATTCATTGATGCCCACCAAGCATCGGGGATGATAGCCAAAGTTTGGTCGCTCAAATCGCGAACAAAGACTCATTCATTTTTGGAAGAGATCATAATCTCGAGCAATGAGGTGTTCAAAGATTTTGTATCCTACGTGGCGGGAGAAATTGGGAAGGTGGGTAATCTGACCCGAAAGACTGCCGAAAATAACGATACAGTAAAGCAGACTGCGCGTTCTTAAATATTGACTCCACAGCTACAAGGAAAATAATCAGATCAGTAAGACATTGCATGCATATTTGTGAAGTTGAATACAAGATCGCATTCCAGCGACTGAACGCGTAAAACTCCATTTAGGAACTGCATAATACAGTTTATTGCTCTGTAGTGTTCGGAACCTTGACGCACTTGTTGTAAGGTGGCGTGTGCTCGAGTAGTCGAGTGTGCGCGGGCGCATGCGAATGTGTGTCTATTGTATCGTGTAACGAGACATGTCGCATCGACATAAGGTTGATCGATGACTAATGCTGCTAACTACAAAAGAGGGAAATTACATCATAGTCCTTGGCATAGTGATATCCGTACTTCCAATCAGCTCAACACTCCTCCAGGACGGCTATCACGTCCGTTTCAAACAAAACAGTAAACAAAAGATAAGGGAAGCCAATCAAACAGCGTGGATCTCCTCGAAACGAATGTGCCCAATCAATTTACTTTCCGACGGCATTCCCGATGCCTTTTCCTGTTCCAATCCTGATACCATTCGCGCGACCATTTCCGAGAGTACCGAGGCAATTTCCGAGGCCATTCCCAATTCCAATCCCGAGACTATTTCCGAGGCCATTGCCGAGTCCAATTCCTATCATTCCCATTGCAGCACACTGCTTCAAGAAGACAGGCTTCGGCAGTGGCTTTGTGAAGCAGTCCGCGAGCATCTCAGCAGTCGGTACGTAGCTCAAGTCGATGTCTCCATCTCTAGCCATATCTGCAGCAAGATGGTACTTGGTCGCAATGTGTGCAACTGCAGGTCCGCGGTAGATTCTGTTGTTGATACTCGCGATCAGTGACTGTGAATCAGAGAACAGCTGAGTGATGGTCGGAATGCTGAGCTTGTTCAAGAGATGGGAGATCTGGGTGAGTCTCATGCAGCCTACTGCAAACGCATAGGTTTCGGCATCAGTCGTGGACTGGGCAGTCAATTTCTGTTTTCTCGATCTCCAGTCAACCACTCCTCCGAAGGTGATGACCAGTCCACTTCTCGATGTATAGTCATCCGGGCATCCACCATAGTCCGAATTGACGTAACATCTAAGAGCGCCTTCTCCTTCTCCTCCGAGTGCTCCTCTGAAACGCAGTGGCCAGTCCTTCGTGCTGTTGAGGTACCGGAACACGCGCTTGTGAACTACCATATGCTTATTGCTGGGGTTGTGATTGTACCGGCTGAGAACTCCGATGGGATATGCAATATCGGGCCGAGTGGCGGTCATCGCGTACATAAGGCTTCCAATCATCGATTGGTATATGGTCGGATCGCAGGCTTCTTCGTCCGGCTTCCTCTTGTGCAGCTTCATTGCCATTGGCGTGGCAACTGGCCTGGACTCGTCCATTCTGAACATCGCCAAGATCTTCCGAATGTAGCTGTACTGATGGATGTCGATCGTGTGATGCTCCCGATTGCATTCGGTGTTCATGCCAAGATTGAAGGAGACACTCCCGAGATCATGCAGCCCGAACCTCTTCTTCATCTGGTCTTTGATCTGCCCAATCAAGCCCTTGTTAGCAATGATGAGGAGATCATCGACGTACAGAACAACTGCGGCAACGACTATGTCTTAATCCTTATGCGGGAGCACGAACAGTCCTCCGTCAACACGTGATGCAACGAACCCAGTCGAGATCACGAAGTCCGTAAAAGTGCCATACCAAACTTGCCAAGACTTTTTCAGGCCATACAGAGACTTTCTAAAGCGGAGTACCATCTTCCGCGAAGTCTTTGACCTCCCAGTTTCGACCAAACGAAAATATCCCTGCGGCGGGTGCATAGAGATCTCTTCTTCCAAGTCGACTCCCAAGCAAGCCGTGCTGACATCCATTCGATGGATCGCGAGATCGTACTTGGCGGCGATCGCAAGTGCCAGCCTAACGTGGCCCAAGCGAGCAGTCGGTTCATACGTAGCCTGGTAGTCGATGTCTTCGATTTGGTGATCTCCTCTACAGACTAGCCTGGCCTTGAACGACTGCACATTGCCTGCTCCATCGCGCTTGATCTTGTATACACAGTGACTTGGCAACGTCTTTCTCCCTTCAGGAAGCTCCACGAAGTCTCCAAAGACTTGATGCTGACCAATTGCATCTAACTCTTCTTTCATCGCCGTATCCCATTTGTCGGCGAGCGGAGACTCGGTTGCTGCTTTGTAAGACTTTGGATCATCAATGCCATCCTCGTGATCGTGATTATCGGAGATCGCAGCTGCAGCATAGATGGGAATCATATCCTCAAATTCCTCATCTTCGAGAGCCAATTGTGCAGACTCTGCCAACGTATTCTTCCCAGTGCGGTTCCGGCGACTACCTTTGGCCGGCGGCTTCCATGCATCTCCAAGTGACGTCTCAAGGCCAGCCAATTCTCGTGACTTCTTTGTCGTTGGCTTCGGAGCATCCGGAGGTGAATCGTCGTCCAATGGCTCCTCCGTTTGACGTTCGGTTGGTTGCTTCTTGATTGGCTGTGAGGTTTCAGATACCTTCTTGGTGGGTGTGGGTTTGGGTTCCTCGATGACATCTCTATAGAAGTGCTCGTTCAAGATCGCCTTGTCGGCAGCATTCGGTGCTGTGTACCGCATTCCTTCTCTGAATACCACATCTCTGGAGCGGTGAAGCGTCTTGGCCAAAGGATCGTATACGAAGTACTGCTTAGTCAATATGCTGTACCCAACAAATATGCCGGGAGTGGCTCTGTAATCCAGCTTCTTTTGTTTCTCTTTCGGAACATGGACGACAGCCAAGCATCCGAAGACACGGAGATGATTCAACGATGGCTTCCTCCCATGCCAGGCCTCGTACGGAGTCTTGCCGACTACCGATCGCGTCGGTGTGCGGTTCTTGAGATAGACCGCCACTGGGACTCCAAAGGCCCAGGACTTCTTCGAAAGTCCGGCATCGCCCAGCATGCATGGTACACGCTCCATGATCATGCGGTTCGCCCGTTCGACAACTCCATTTGACTGAGGAGTGTTGGGCGTAGTCGTTTCTTTTAGTTTGCCCTTTGATTTTAGGTATTATGTGAATTTCTTGGAGGTATACTCACCGCCTCCATCTGTACGAAATCGCGTCACTTGCTTGCCCGACTTCTTTTCTCTAAGAGCCTTCCATTCTCTAAATTTTTCAAGGGCTTCCAGCATGTACTTCAATATGTACTGATCCGTATGTCTCGTGGTATTGTCGATGAAGAGCAGCATATATCGACCTGATCCGATGGCTGTTTCCTGGGGACCGCATATGTCCAAGTGCACGAGCTGCAGAGGCTCAGTGGCACGGGAGGTCATATTCGGAGTAAAAGGCTTTCGAGCTAATTTGCGCACGATGCAGCTCCCGCAATGGCACTTCCTGGTCATCTTCGGAGCGTTAGCAACGGCCTTCGGCAAGATGTCCAAAGCCTTGGGACCGACGTGTGCCAGGCGGCGGTGCCATAACATCCGCTTCTCTGCATCGTGCCGAGATGCATGCCCAGTCGTCTTAAGTGCCAGCAGGCACCTGTCGCCAATATCAGTGTATTCGGTCGATCCCGGAGTTCAATCCAGAATGCGATCCAGAACGAATAGCCCATCGACCTCAGGTGCAGTGGCAATCAGCTTGCCATGGCGATTGTAGAGGTTGAGACCATAGTGATTCACCGGTTCGACTTTGATGTCCTTGTGCATGATCTGAGATTGTGAGATGAGATTGAACGACCCCGGCAAATGCACCACTTCTTTGAGTATGATCGTTTCTAGCTTTCCATCTGGTAGTTGACAAATCAACCTAACACTTCCATATCCGGATGCAAACGATGCGACCCCATTGTATTCCTTCACCTTCTTGGTATTCGGAGGATATTCAGTGTAGGTCATGAACATTGATCGACAGCTGGAGATGTGAGTTGTGCATCCGCAATCGATGAACCAATCACTGGATGAAGCATTTGAGCTAGCCACCATCCAATAGTTCTCGATCGAAGTAGTCTCAGTCGATGCTTTTGCTGCAGTGTCAGCAGATGTTGGAGGATCGCCGCTTTGCTTGCTCAAACAGTTCTCGGTGGTGTGCCCTCACCGCCGACAATGAAAGCACTCCCGGAAATCCTTCTCTTTCCTATCATTGTCTCACTTATTATCTCTCTTGTCATCTCTCGTATCCCTCTTTCGACTTCTGCCGCCTTTGCCACCTCTGCCGCCTTTGCCACCTTTCTTTGCAAAGAGCAGAGCTTCTGGAGCGAGCCCATTCTCTCTCTTGATTGCAGCTTCCTTTTGGACGAGCTTGGTGACGATCTCATCGGGCATGGCAGTCATTGTGGCGTTTTTGTCCATCAAGAGCTCCAGGATGACTTTCCACTCGTCGTTCCTTGGGATTCCGTGAAGGAGGTAGAAGATGTGCTCTTGCTCACTCATCTTGGCGATTGTCTTTGCAGACGCATCGGTGTCAGTAGCGTCAGTGTCAGTGGTCGTTGGCTCTGGGCAGAGATTGTAATCCTTGACTTTCCGAATGATCCGCGATGCGTAATTGTCGACATCTCCGCAGTCCCGTAGCTTGATGCTCCAAAGGTCTTCCCTGATCTCGAAGATGTTGAGCTTCAACTTTGACTTGTAGGTTGATGCTAGCTTTTCCCAAAGCGTCGTCGCATCGTCGACAACCGTGTATTCCGCTTGTCTCCTCGGTTCCATGTCGAGTAGGATAGTCGATCTGGCAACACCATGGCAATTCATCCAGTCTTTGAAAGCGGCCTTCACTGTAGCGGTCGCGTTTGCTGCTGGCTCTTCTGGCTTGTCATCGTATCCTTTGATGATACCATACACTTGCTTCTGTTCGAGAAGTAGGGCCATCTCGGCTGCCCAGTGTGCATAGTTCGTGCCATTGAACTTGGTGATTGTGATCGTCGTCGAACTCATCTTCCACGATCCTGATCTTGTATCGCAATCGTCAGTTATCGTAGTCTCTCAGACTGTGGGGGTGACATCCAGCAGCCGCCGTCAGAAATACGGCGGGGTGCAGGGTAATTGCTCAGCTTGTGGAGACTTTTCTCCGTGACGATGTTGACTTCCACTCGACAAACGAAAATGAAAGTGTTGATCGTCGGTTCGCTTTTAAACGCAACGGCTCATAACCTGTTGTACGGTGGCGTGTGCTCGAGTAGTCGAGTGTGCACAGGCGTATGCGAAGTTGTGTCTATTGTATCGTGTAACGAGACATGTCGCATCTACATAAGGTAGATCGATAACTAATGGTGCTAACTACAAAAGAGGCAAGTTACATCATAGTCCTTGGCATAGTGATATCCGTACTTCCAATCAGCTCGACAGCACTGTGGGCGCTCAATTGTAGGAGGCAGACACGATATTGTCACTTGCTTTTTCGCCAATCAAGGCTGCCGATAGGTTCATTGTGGTTCATCTGCGTTCCATTCCGGTAAGATTATCCAAGATGCCAGCGTAAAAGTCTTTGACATTCCATTGACGATCATTTTGGGACATGATTGTGATATTGTCCTAAGCATATTTGCCTAGAAAGGCGGCCGATAGTGCAATTATCGATCATTGTAGTCGCATAGCCCCTTGATTTTGCCAGATGGAAAGCCTCCAATTGTTCACGCTCCGTTGACACTCATTTTAAGGCCATAGTGACAATGTGGTCAAAAACCTTTTTGCCTAGTAAGACGGCCGATAGTCCGATTATGTGTTAATGTCGCCGCACCGCCCTCGCATTGTCGAAGATGCGTGGCCAAACTTGTTGACACTCCATTGACACTCATTGTTAGGATATAGTAGCGATGTCGTCGCAACCGTTTTCGCCTAGAAAGGCACCCGATAATCTGATTATGGCTTAATTTTGCCGGAAAGCCATAAGATTCTCCATGATACAAGGATAAACGTCGTTGACGCTCCATTGACGCTCATTTTTAGGACACAGTAGCGAGGTTGTTACAAGAGTTTTTGCCTAGAACGGCAACGGATAGCGCGATTATGGGGTAACGTCGCCGCACAGCCCATGCATATTCCAAGAATCAAGGCCAAAAGTCGTTGACACTCTGTTGACGCTCATTGTTAGGACATAGTAGAAATGTTGCCACCACCATTGTTCCATTGAAAGGCAGCCGATAGTTCAATTATGACTTACTGTACCTGCACAGCGTACTGTATGTTTCATGACGCAATGCCAAAAAACGTTGACGCTCCGTTGACGCACATTTTTAGAATGTGGCAACGAGCGAGTCATTTGCTTTTTTCGCAATAACCCAGACATATACATTCACTGTAGAAGGATGTGACCATGCAGCCCATTGATTGCCGAATGTGTAAGATCTAAAATTGTTGACACTCTGTTGCGGCTCACATTAATCACATTGAAACCGCCTTTGTACGCTCAAGCATTGTATGCAACAAACCATATACGAATTTTCGACATCCAGTATTACGTTTGTATGTATTATCGTTTGCATCCAGAAGGTTTGTTATCTCTCAATTTCCAATCAACTGCTATCTATGCTATCTGAGTAAGAAATGGCGTTGCCCTATCACATTGTTGCGCTTTTGGCCGACAATTGACGGCATGTAGATCATTTGTCTAGTTTTTCGTAAATCTCGCTCGACTTCCTCACCATTACTAATCCAGCTCCTTCTCCTCAATTTCCATGACGTACCACAAGCAATTTCAAATATCTCAACCATGTGCACCAGGTCTGTGCCGCGAGTTATGCAGTTGGATACATGAATGAATTCAGCATGATGGTTACGGTTCAGATTGATTCATCATGCCTACTGACCGCTCTTTCCATGACACGTATGACATCTCTCATTTAAATTTTGTTACCACATTTTGTCTCTAATATTGCTTTTGCTTTGTTGCTTGACAGTCACATGTAAAAGGAAACTGAACATTTTGGCGGTCTCGCAGTGGTATATGGATTCTAGAACATTCACATGGTGCGTTCGACCCTTGCACATGCACAGACAAATTATCATATCTCACAATTTGGTCACTGAAATCAAGAAAAAGCTGACACGTAGCTCATTTGGTAAACACGTTGCTTTTCACCGGGATCAGACGTCCAAAATTACCGTTTGCATATCTATTCTGCTGCAGACAGAGGAGCGGTCACCATCTGTTCGTTGGAATCCGATATCTTTATGGTACTCAGCAGGAGGATATGTGCAGGGGTAAAAGCTTACTTCTTCAACTGGCTTCACTTTCAACAACTTGGACGAATAAGGCTCCGCAGCTGGCTCACCACTAGGTATGCTCCATTTTGACTGTGGCTTCACTGAACCTAGCTTGATATGACTACATCCTGATTTGAGAAGTCCCTTGCGGCCTTTGCGATATTCTGCGGATAATGTCAAGAATTTCCTTAAGCTCTCCAAACATTGTTGCGAGAGGTGCCGGAGCGTCATCATTCGTTTGCAGCTCAACGACTGCCGGAACACTCAATTCCGATGTGCCATACTTCTTATCTGATTCATGGATGTAGTCAGCTGCATCCTCCCATCCGGGTTGAGTCAGTTTGTCGAGCTTCATCGGCTTCTGCCGAAACCTCTCCATTCACTGCTGTACCGTTTTGGTGATTGTGCCCATCACCTAGCCGTGTTTGTCATCTTCGGTCACCATGCCCTGCTCAGTCTCTTGATCATCATTGTCTTCCCCATCCTCCCCATCGTCGGAACTTGCAAGATCACTATGACTGTCTACGATAGCAACCAGCATCTCCTCAAATGTCTATTTAGGCCCTGTGGACGTCAATCCTGCGATTTCAGCATCCGTCATATCATCCTGCTCTTGTTCAACAGCTGCCTCTGCATCTTCAACTCTCTTGCTTGCCCCAGCGGTGTCTCTCTCAACATAATCCTCAATACATTGCACTTTCTCTTCATTGCTTAGGAAGTGCGTTTCTCGTGGCTTCTCCACCGCAAGCTTCATGTTGGATCTCAAGCTGAGTAATGCCCCAAGGGCTCGGACTCTCCGTCCTTTCAAGCCACTCTTTCCTTTATTCGCTTGATGAGATTGTTGGGTTGACCGCTTAGTCAATTTACAGTAGCTGCCTGCCGGGAGTGGCGAAAAGTTCTTTTCCGGAGCATTGACCATTGTAGTTTGCGTGGACTTTGTTGTTAGGCGAGATGTTGGATGTTGCAAGTTATGGACAATATGGAAGCAAGCTGCGTCTGTTATGTCAAGGTTGGTACGTTTACTCATCTTGAACAAAGCAAATTCTGATTCTTGACTGTCAATAAATCCGGAATAGTGACGCTAACCGTACGACAAGTCATGATTGTCAGTGTCATTTTTCTGTAATATCCCGGGGATTATTTGAGAGAAATATCAGCAGACGTCCTTTCCTTCGAAATGCATCCTATAAATATCTAGCAATCGAGTGATTCCGGCAGTCTTACACTGTAATATATCCCTGTTAACAAACAAAGAACATCAGACCGACTGTTTGCACATTGCGGGACGCTTGGAAACCCCTGCAACTTGCAGCCATACTCAGTAGGATTCATCTTGAGCATAAGGATCATGTTGGCTGCTACTTATTCCATTCTGACATCAAGCTAACTATATAGTCATCAGGGCTTCCCACTTCCTCTCAGTTTCATCTTTCCCTCCTATTGCACACCAGCACACAATGGACACACAACGACCTCCGCCAGGTGAGAGCGGATCGAATACCGGCAGACTGGCAGGCGCTACATCAAATACGGAAATTCTTGGCACACAACAAGAGCGCAGACACAAGTTAGTTCACCGCGACGTTACCAATGCAGCCACCAATCAGATGACCCAAGATGCACATTTAAAAACCGTCCGCAGGACTGGAGGCTCGAAAATTAAGAAGCAGCATGCGGTCCGATGTGAGTGTATCCAGATCGAGGCAATCGGCAGACAATGAACTGTATAACGTACAGCAGGTGTCCGTAGAGAGCTACATAACGAATTTGTTGCTTGACGTAACGGGAAACCTCCGTGGTCGACAAAGGCATTTGTCTGCATAGTCCGCAAAATCGAACATGATGGTGTTGTCAGCTCTGGGATTATCGCAGATGAATTTCCTGATGAGCATTCCCGAGAGTGGACGACACAGGCGTTAATCACCTTTGAGGAGGCTACGGAAGCGTATATGGTAGAGGTAACAGCCGAATTTCATTTTTTGAAGCAGCAACTAGTGCCTTGTAGGTTTTCAACGTGTCTGCAACTATGGCGAGGCAAGCAGGTCGGGTACAGCTGGAACAGTCCGACATGCGCCTGCCGTTGAATATGGCCAAAATGGCCACAGAAGGCTTTTCGCACGCAGCAATAGAGGAAACGAAATATCTCATTAAGAAACCAGACACCAAGGCCCGAGAAGAGAAGAAGCGGGGTGTTGAGTATCCTTGGTATAACAAGGTGAAGGCTGCGATACAAAGACACCCGGCAATCTTTCGTCACAACCAAAGGACTGGCTGCCTTCCTTGCCAAAATGTCACCGCAATGAATTCGGAGACACGGTGGAGACGCAAAGCAACAGGTTCACCTCAACCCGTTCAACACAGAGAGCCAACTCCAGAGCCAACTCCACCTCCGCCCGGCATGCCACCCGCCCCAACTGGTAACGCTTCTGGAGCTCAACCTTTTGAAATCGTCAATTTGGCAGCCAGATCTATGTATTCACATGCAGCTCTTCCCTGTACGTAATATTTCGATGATGATGAGAATACTCAGCATGACACTGATTTGGATCCAGATATGCTGACTGATGAAGGTTAGTACACTATCTGCCGTGTGGTAATACGGCTAACATTCATTTTGAAGACAATAGAAGCGGATTGAGTGATGCTGAAACTCATGACGAGCATTGACAGAAAGACATGGGATTTTTGAGATTATTATTATATATATCTATGTATTATTAAAGAACAACGTAGTGATCAAGAAGAAAGTAAATGAAAACACCAGGAACACAGCCAAAACCATGTGAATGACAGACTGTGCCAAATTAATCCATTGCATATTGTGAATACAGCCATGGCAAAATGAGCGTCAACAGAGCGTCAACGATTTTTGGTCATGCGTCCTGGGAAATCACACCTCCAATAGGTTGTTGTCAGTCATAAAGGATTTTTTGCCTGCCTTTATAGGCAAAACAGATTGCAATATCCTCCCTACCCCATCATGAAAATAAGAGTCAACAGAGCATCAACGATTTTTGGTCACCCATCCTGGGATATCATACCTCCGATAGGTTGTTGTCAGTCATAATGCAATTTTTGCCTGCCTTTATAGGCAAAACAGATTGCAATACCCTCCCTGCCCCATCATGAAAATGAGCATCAATGAAGAGTCAACGATTGTTGGTCATGCCTCCTGGGAAATCACACTTCCGACAGGTTGTAATCAGTCATAAAGGAATTTTTGGCTGCCTTTATAGGCAAAAATGAATGTGAAACGCTTCCTGCCCCATCTTCAAAATGAGCGTCAAATGAGTGTCAACAGTTGTTGGCCTTCCATCATGGTTAATCCCAGCGCGATGTGGCGGTTACTCTCTACATGCATCGTTTTGACTGTTATTATACACTAAAAGGCTCAAGAATACAGAGTTGGAGCTGTGTAAATGAAATAAGTTGTTACTGTCCCGGAGGATGTGGCTAGAATATAGTGTACATACCTGACTATAAAGGCTGTGGAATCCTTCTTTATTGATGCTCGTGATCAAGCACCACTCAGATTACCGAAGATGCAAGACCAAATATCGTTGACGCTCTGTTGACGCTCATTTTCAGAATGTGGTTGGGCGCGTGGGTATTCTTGTTTTGCACAACAACGGGGCTAAGATGTCTAAAATGAACCGTGCAGTACCAATGTCAATATTTCACGATTAACAGTAGCATATCTGAATGTGACCAAAAATGTTAAACCCAGAACCCAGAACCAGAGATTGGAACCAACGGGTCTGGCCAAACACGGAGAAACACGCGGGTTGCAGTGTATCGGTCCAGGTTAGGCCCGCGAAGAGTCAGTGGGTCAGGTTTTTGCCTAGGTCTGGAAGCGAAATAACCCATTTTTGCGGTCCAAACCCGGCCCGCTGGCCGGTTGCCTGAACCCGTTGCTAACATTACCTAGCTACGATTTCCAATGATGACCTCTGACCTGGGCATCTTCAATTAGCATTCGAAAAAGGAAACAAATAGCCTATCCACCTCATCGAAAGCACGTTATACTTCTTTGAATGCCAAATTGTGATACATATAATCGGCAATGAGTAACATTGCTGTTTATGTGTTTGTTGATGTCCACCTGTCTAATGCTAAACTAACGTTATTTCTTGATCGCAATTGCTACTTAATTAGCATCCAGTATCTCTATGTATTCATTCCGGCAATTGCTGCTCAATGTGCTGGCGAATGACTGAACCAACTTGCAATGTAATTCATCATATCACTGTCATAGCAGGAGATTACATATAGCATTCCATGCACTATGAGGCAACAGAAATCCGAACATGAGCATGTAACTCCAGGTGTCTTGGTGAAACTTGGGAATATCAAAGTCATTCACTGTGCGATAGAAGCATGATGTGTGTCAATGCAGACAATATAAAGAAAAACCTAAAAGTCAAATGTGCATTTCCTTGGTAAACTTACAATTGGAATGCCTTTACTTTCTTGACTTTTAACTATGGCTAAAGCTGTTTCATTGACCGTTGAACCAGTGAATTCGGTGACTTCTGACTATGTTAATTTATTTAACTCTGTGAGGGGCACTATTGCCAGCAATGGTTTCCCCATGGAGCTGGTCCAATGATCTGTTGGATGGCGATGAACTTGATGGCAAAAGATACACACGATAGCAATGCAGCCAGTCTCCTCAGTTGTACAATGAATATAGAATCGACCGGAAGGCTAATATCTAGAATCATTCCCAGCAATAGGGTATTTCAAGCCTACATTCAATGAAGACCACCAAGCAGCAAATATAATTTGTCGTGTAATGTAGCTAAAATCACTAATAAAGACGTGATAATTGTTGGAACATATCATAACCTCTCGAACCTCAGTTTTTAAAGAGTTGGAATCTGACATCATGCTAGAAATTTGAATCCTGCATAATTCCTCTAGAGCGGCTGTCAATAGTAACTTTATAGTAAAGCGAAATACTGGTTCTTAAATATTGACTTTAGAGCTACAATCAAGACAGAAGTCAGATCTGTGAGACATGGCATGCAGATTTATCAAGTTGAATAAATGGACATACAGAGAAGACTGACTGTTAGTAACTCCATCTAGAAACCATTTAGTATGATTCATTGCTCTACAGTTTACTGGGCCTTCACAAACACTGTTGACTCTCTGTTGCTACATATGGTCATGAGACTGTTGCAACATCATTACCAGCATATCTACTGATGAAGGCAGCTAGCAGTTTGATTGTGGGTAAACACCGTTGAATATGCCTTCGATTATGCATCAAACGAAACCCAAAATTGTCAATGCTTAGTCAACGCTTATGTTTTGCACGTTGTAGTGATATTGTCACCAGCCTGAATACACATCATGGCAGCAAATCCATTGAATATGAGATAACACTACCGCATAACCTTTTGATGGCTCAATATGCAACAACCAAACCATAGATGCTCTGTTGAAGCTCATGTTTAGATGGCAGACTCAGTATCATTGGCAGAAGTTCTGCCCATAAAGGCGGCTGATAGGATGATGATGGGATAACAGTGTTCCATTGCCATTAGATTATGCAAAATGCATAACCAAAAATCATTTACACTCCATTGAAATTCATTTTTACAAGGTGGTACCCATATTGTCACTAGGATTTTTGCACATCAAGGTGGCCAATACCGTTATTATGGGATAAGACCGCTGCATAGCCAGTTGATTATCCTAGATGCAAGAGTCAAAGACATCGAGACTTGGTTGACGATCTGTGTTATGAGGTGGACACGATATCATTTGTATCATCTGTAACTATCCAGGCGGCCGATAAGATGATTATGGGTTAATACAGTTTCAAAGCACTTATATTGTGCGAGATGAAAACCAAAAAATGGTTGATACTCCATTGACGTTCATCTTTAGAAGTTAGTAGCGATACCGTTACTAGTAGGTTTGGCCAACAAGGCGGCCAATCCGGGGATTATGCGTAAATCAGGTTCCACTGCCCACTGATAATCCAAGATCCAAGACGAATAATTGTTGACACACCGCTGATGTTCATATCTAGCATGTGGCAAGAATCGAATTGCTTGCTGGTTTACCCATAAGACAGCCAATGCTACCTCTTTGGATGCATGTGACTATGCCGCCCTGTGATGGCTGAATGGCTCGGACTATAAATGGTTCACGTTCTGTTGATACTCATCCTAGAGCTTTTCTTTGAGATATACTAACAGTCATTTATCACTCAACAGTTGTATGTACAGTGAATAAAGTCAGTATTGACAGTCCATATACAGTTTCTATGTATAATCATTTTCATCCAAATGCTTCAAGACCTTGCAGTTTCTGAGCCACGATTATACAAGCCATCTGAACAATGAATCAGGTAGGTCCCATGTGTTTCAGCACTCTCGGCATGCAATTCATGGCATCAATATCCATTCACTAGTCCGAGATAAATATAGCCCAACTTCCTCACGATTCTTTATCCAGTTCATTCATCTCCATTTTCATGACATACCATGTCGATTTTCAATATCTTGATTATTGGCAGCTCCTCAGAGAGGAGAGTTGTGTAGTTGGCTGCATGGATTAATACAGCATGACCGCTGTCACGTACCCGGGTTCAGGTGGCGTACTGTATGTACCAGTTATGAGCCATATGAAATCACTGAGTAGAAGTTTGTTCGCAAGTTTAGTCTCAAATTTAGGTTTTGTATTCTCATTCAACTGGAATACGGAAGACAATACATTGTATGTTGATCGTTGATCCACTTGACTTTGAGACTAGAACTTTTGCATGGCCTGTACAACCCTTGCACACACACTAACAAATTTCCATGTCTCGCTATATGGTCACTACAATTCAGAAGCAGCTGATATGTGGCAAAATAGGTGCACAAATTGCTTTTGTTATGGGGGTTGTTAATCCCAACAATCAATAGAACATTTATTGAATCAAGTACAACCACCTATCGATTTCTCTATTCTTCGTCTGAGATTAATACTGATCCTCCTGCCACCTTGTTGCAAGAGGGACTGGATCCAATTGCAACCACAATCCGTTACCTCAATAGACTACAATTAGATCTCCACATCGAATACCCACTGTTCTGCAAACTTGTTGAATGGTGATGCACTGGTGTTGAGAAACCTCAGCACCAGGTATCTGATATTGTCTAGCTCGCACAAATGATAAACCATTTGGCAGATGTGGGTTGAATGGTGCTCTTCCACAGTGTTCAGAAGATTGCCGAAGGACTCAACCTTCTATTGAAGTACATACTCGGCAGGTGTCAGATGTTTAAGAGACATATAATATCCCATCATGAAGATGTATGAGGCAAGTAATTGGGAAAGGATTGAATAGATAGAATTCTTGATATTATTTTAAGATCATCTTCGGTGTTCTGATTGTTGACTGTCGATTGCTGCTTCAACATCTTTTCTCATTGCCGGAGCAATGCCATTTCTGTATAGTTGTCTTCGATGGTCTGTACACCCATACTTCAACACAGTGACTACAATGCAAATGATAGCATGATCACGGTCACGCCATGCGCCCGGTGATACTATGGCACAGATTGCAGTAGGTTATCGTGTTCATGCAGGTAACGTACTAAAGAATTCAGCTCCTGATAACAACCAGGCCATCCACCAAATGATATCAAGTCTGAAATTTTGTCAAATGAATTTTAACTTTGACATTTCGCAATAGGTTTGGTATAGTAGTTGGAATATCTGCCGATCTTGGTCGGCAGCTCTTGTAGCGAATTAATACCTCACCTTGAAGGCTGTTTGCGTTGCACCATTGATTTAATCAGTGGCCAACTAATACTATGACAACCAGGGACATAAAGCGTGAGCTCATATCGAATACGAGCCTGAAGTTGCAATGCATAATACCCCACGCCAGTATGCAGGGTTGCTTTAGGCCTCTTATCTTCAGCCCATGGCATCATGCCTTCAGTCAGGTCATACTTAGACCGAGACAACTTTCTTTGGCCGGGCAGTGCCCTGGTCATTCATATCGTGTGAGACAATCAGGCAGAGATCCCATGTAATCGCATCTTGACTATCCCCCGCTGTGTCTGTAATGACTTGTCCCATTAGTATGAGGTAACTGAGTGTGGTTAAAAACTATGTGCACGGCTGAAGCTAAAGCTTCCCCACTAAGGCAACACAGCTGCATCCTCTTGAGTGAATTCGCAAAGTAACCATAGTTATTTATTCAATTGTCAAGCGCATCCTATGCATCTCCACTCAAGGACATAGAGCTTGTTTCATTCCATCTCATGAGTAGGTGTTATGCATATCACGTGATTAGACCGAGAGTAACTCTGTGACATGTATTGAGATGACTAATGCAACAACCATCGTCGCGGTCAAGGGACCACCCCTGATAGCTTTTAATCGAGTTTGTTGTTAAAATGACTTATCTGGCAATGTGTTCCTCCCGCAACACAACAGCAATCACCATGTCTTCATCCACATACGATTCCTATATTGTATTGAGCTAGGGACACTACATGCGGCAAGAAAAGCATACAGGTTCGACAGGTTTCACATTTTCGATCTGTGGGGTGCAGTGAACCTTGTTGGGCCAGAAAGATGGGGGGTGATGGGGAAGCAGAGGTTTCTTTGAACCCAGCCTCATTTAACTCCATGATGGGCAAGAAGTCACTTGCGGCATTTGTAATTGTTTCGAGAAGATAGCTTGAGTCTGCATAAGGGTCTCCAAACATTGTCGGTGATGTTCTGGCTGACGTTGTATTTGTTTGCAGCTTCACAACTGCCAGAACCTTCAATGTGGTCATCGCATACCTTATATCCATCTGAAAGATGTTGTCACCTGCCTCACCCCATCCTAGTTGATTCAGGTTGTCAAGCGTCATCTGGTTCTGTCAAAATACATTACATGCAGTATCGTACCATTTTCAAGATCATGCCAGTCACCCAGTCAGGCTCTTGGTCTTCGCACAGGTTCAGAAGCTCAATATCGTCTTCATCATTGTGGTCATCGTCTCCATCCTCCCCATCATTGGACATTGCAAGATCACATAGATTGTCCCTGATTGGATTCCACATTTCCGAAAATATTGTTTCAGGCTGTCTGGTTGTTGATAGTGCATTTGCAGCGTTTCCCATATCCACCTGCTCTTACAAAATCAATGTTTCTGTATCTTGAACTAGCTTTCTTGCCACATTGGTCTCTCTATGTAAATAATCCTCAATCCATTGCTATCGCTCTTTATTGTTTGAAAAGTACGTTTCCTATATTTTCTCTGCTGAGAGATGCTTGTTACATACTCAGCTGAGCAAATCTTCCAATGCTCGGAACTGTACTGCCTCCAAGCAACTGTTGGCAGGATATACTTGATACTGTCGTCAGGTGGATTGGTAGGTTAATACGCCACATTTGCCAGCCGGAAGTGGTGAATGGCCCTTTGGTGTACTATTGACAATTGTATCATATGTTGACCATATTGTTGGGTGAGATGTTGGATGCTGCAAGGTATGGGCCTCATGGAGGCAAGCTGCATCTTGTATATCAAGGTTGGTAGGTTTGAACAACTTGAACAAAGCAAAATCTGTGTTTTGACCATCACTTCATTGGAAATAGTCATGCTAACTGGATACCATGATTTGATGGCTAGCATGTGATTCATGCAATATCCCAGCGAAGTCTTGAGACAAGCATCCCCAGCCAAACTTGCCCTTGATGAATGTCCTTTTTGTATCAATTGAATCCAAGATTTCAGGTGTCATTGGTGAAGATAAATCCCTGTCAACAAACAAACAACAACCGACCGACTAAGTGCAAACTACGGGATAGTTTGAATCCCCAGCAGCTTTACAAAGTAGCATTCATCTTGAATTGAATGAGGAACATGGTTATCTATCATTCCATTGTAACTTCTAGCTAACTATGTAATCCTCACGACTTCCTACTTCTTTTCATTTTCATCTTCCTCACCTTTCCACAGCCACAAGTCACGGCTCAACAAAAACCTCAGTCAGGTGCAAATGGATCTGAATTGAGTCAAATAACACCCGCTTCATCCAATGTACCAGCCAGTGACACACAGCGGCAATTGAAGCACCAGTCAGTCCACTATGATTCTGCTATTGCAGCACCCGATAATATGACTCAGGAAGCACATTTGAAAATGGTATGTGAACCAAGAAGCAGCAAGTATTAGAAGCAGTGACCAATCGTATGTGGGTAACTTCATATTGTAGTAGACAGTGGGCAACTGAGAAGGAAATGTACAGCTGGGGTATGTCGAACGCGATGTGACAAATTAAATGCTGCCCAGAATAACACACCTCCCAGGTGGACCAAGGCATTTGACCACACAGTCTGCGGAATCAAACATTATGACATTGTCTGCTCTGGGAATTTCGCAGGCCACTTTTGTGATAAATGCCACTGTCACTGGGTGGAACAGGCATTGAAGATATTCTGGGAGGCTATCGAGGTGCATATAACTGAGGAAATAGTCACATCTCAATTTTGAAGCAGCAACTGATTTCTTTGAGATCTTCAACATGTCAGCTACTATGGCAAGGCAAGGAGGTCAATTACAGCTAGAACAGTCCAACATGCGTGTTGCCTTGAATATGGCCAAAATGGCCAAAGGAGGGTATTTGTGCACCACAAGAGAGGAAACAAAACAAACAACCAACAAACCACAAGCCGAAGTCTGGGAAGAAAAGAAGCAGGGTGTTGTCTCTCCAGGGATTGACAACGTACAGGGTGCAATTGAAAGTTACCCGCAAAGTGGAATTGGCAGGGAGGGGGGAAGGTGTCATTGGTAACAGCAATGTGATTTCGAAGTCAAAACAAAAGATTCATAGTTCATATAGAGAACCTTAGGACTAGGCAAGAATTGCAATTGTTTCCAAGACATAACTTACTTACCTATACATGGGAATGACAGAAGAGAGAAGAAAAGGAATCCCTGCGACACTATCACAACCTCCCAATATGTACAGCTCGTCAGGCTGCCCAAAAATCTTCGTTATTCTCCAATGTATCATCCGATTTTGCCCTAACAAGCTTACACACCTCTAACACAACTTGTATTAATACAACCACGCAACATTACCCCATCTCGCAACACTTCAGATCTCTTTCTAATTATTATAAATTACTTTGCAACCACCACTCCACATCGTCACACCATCTCGTTATCCATCAACGTCTTTTTTTTTGCCTAATACGATTTCTTCCACACCAGCTATCCTTCCCTGCCATTAGCCTTGAGTATGTTCATATTTGCTCAGGCCGCGACAATTTCCCACAGGTAGGGCGGAGGTTCCCCAAGAGAATTTGCCAATGTTCTGTATTTCTGTGGGTATCATTGCTGGAACTGTTCCACCGCCTATAATCCATCGACAGTATTTGCTGGTTGCCAGGCCAACAAATCATACACCATCCACCGTATTACGTATTGTTGCTAATTACGGTTCATCCAGCTATCTTCAACACTGCATACTATATATTCTTCTTTGCCATTAATCTCCACCACAGGGGTGGGTACCACATGTCGTCCCAGCAAGCAGTCATCCACTACTGGGTCCAGAAGCAAAATTTGATGTACTTGGCGGATTTGTATTGCCACAGAATATCCCAACACATAAGCATTCGGAGAAACCTTCCAAACAACCTTAAATGTTCCCTGCAATTACAAATCCAACTTCTGGGTTGTACGAATAGTTCATACATGTCGTGCATCCAGCCAAACGGTAGCTCCCTGATATTTCTTTGGTGCCGGAATGTATCCACGGTTGATAGATTGTTTCTGAAGTCACTTGCTTTGTCTCATTTTCCGCTAAGATGTTCATGGACCTGTGGAATCAGAGGCTGGACCTGATTGTCACCTAGGCACAAGGGTCATGCTGCTTTGTTTGTTCTGCTGAAAATGACATCTGAGGGTCTGTTCGTTGAACTGCAAAAATGGGGGTAAAGCCTATTGAATCTGACATCCCATTGTTCGCGGCAAACTCAGGCAGCAGATGCCGTTGTCCGGAATCATCCAGTTGGTAACTAAACAACACCCGTAAAAATTGTTCTATGCTTGCATTCATCCGTTCAGTCAGTAGATTCAGCTGAGGATGAAATGTTGTAGAAATGTGTTGATCAATACCCGAATAATCACATATCTGCCCATAGAACATTTCTAGAAATGGACGCCCTTGATCCGAAATAATGGTTGCTGGTAGCCCATGGAGACATACAACCTATCTGAAGAACATTCTGGCCAGTGCTATAGCATCAATCATCGAAAGGCAATGGACGCATTACCGCATCTTCCAAAACCGATCCTTTGCTACCCATATAGCATCACACCGATCACACTCTGGCAATCCCATGACACAATGGATGGACATTTGTTCCCATTGGTTGACCAGTACTTGTTGGGGTTGAATGACTCCGAACATTGCACGCCTCAAGGTCCAGGACCATTTGCAAAAATGGCAATTACGTATATACTGATCTACCTGTTTCTTCAGAATGCTTCCAATAATCCAGCCTCTCCGGTTGATCACTCGTCATCATGATTTCTGGTCATCTGGTAAGTACTGTATCATCATGGTCCTGTATCAGGTGCCGCTGTAATTGATCTCACTCAGGGCTATAACATTTCCCACAATACTGAATATAGCCCTCTTGTTCTGTGAATTCTGCCAGAGATAGTTGTTCCCAACTGCCACTTGCTCATATGGCTTCAAGTATCTGACCTGGGAGCTGATCAGTCACATATGCCTGAGTAATCAAAACAAGCATAGAGGGACAGTTCTCAGTGGGTGGATCTTCATCCAGAAAACACAATTTTTCCGGTAGGTTCCGCCACTTTGGAATCACCAGTTCTATATTTTTTAATCTATTGTCCCCAGCCTCAGAGAGGTCTTGTGGCCTCCTCATCAACACATCTGCTTTCCCATTTGATTTGCCTCATCTAGGTACTATTTGATAATCCAAATCTGTTGACATCACTGACCATCAAGTTAATTTCCGATTGAGAAGCGTTTTTGTCATCAAACACTACAGGTTCTTATGGTTAGTTATTAACTGTAAAAGAAATGCAGCATCTTTGCACTGAGGTCTTCATTCTACAAGTGCTTTAATGATAGCAATTAACTCTGTATCATATATTTCATAATTATATTCGACTTGTGTATGCTTCTTCGAGAAGTTTATCCCCGGATGTATACTTTCCTATCATTTCGCAGTGGCAATACCCCTGCAGAAACGTAATCAGAAGCATCTGTCTTGATAACTACTTCCGTCTCCTGGTTGAAGTGGTGCAGGCCCAGTGATGTCATCACTGCAGTTACCATAGTCATAAAAGCCAACGACTGCTCTGATTCCCATTCAAATGGTTCATTCTCTTTGTCAATCTTGTCCACAGTTCCACCATCTTGGAATATTTGGGGATAAATCGTCGGAAATAATTACAAAACCCATTGGACCGCTGTACTTCAAAAGGATTATTCAGCCTCCCAGTTGTGGTGTTGTGTTGCTGCCTCCAAATCCATACAGTCTCAACCATAACCTCATTCATATCAATGACCCTTGTTGAAATGATCCATCCAAGACACCTTATTGTCTCTGTAGAAACTTCGCATGTATCTAGTTACAAACATAATCCTGCATTCCACAGATGCCGTATAATGCAGTTAACCTGGTTAACATGTTCTTCCTCGGAATTGCTTCATAGCATAATGTCATCCTGGTATGGTGATGCGAAATCATCAAACGCCTCTTTTAAAGCATTGTGACTATAGCCCTGGAAATCCACTGACGCATTTGTCATCTCAAATTGTATTACTATAGGTTCAAACAGCGCATACCACATTTGGAAAGCTAACTTATACTCATCCCCTTTCTGAATTAGAAACAAATTATAAGCCGCTTGAACATCCAGCTTTTTATATATTTTCACTTTCCGTAACAAATTTCGCATTTCTTTCGTCACGGCGAGACAATATCTGTGATATATTATTTTCTGTTTCATATGTTGGTAATCAATGCAGAATTGTAATCCTCCATCTGCGTTCTTTTGAACCAACACTGGTGCTGCATACTGTGATGATGATTGACAGATATACCCCAGACATATATTCTGCAAAAGCTATTGTTGTAACACAACGAATTCCACTCTTGACATCAAATATAGGGATCCCCATCTTGGGCTTTCTCCTGCCTTCAATGGGACTTCATGATCAATACCAGGTTGATATGGTTGTAACCAGTCCGCTAGTATCTTGCTAAACAGAGACAGAAACTCATGATACTGTTTAGAAACGATCTCCTCCAGGGGACGTTGCTTTAAATCCTTGGCCTCAATTGCCTTATTAATATGATAATGTGATGCTTCAAATACCATACATCAGCAAAATGTAAATTGCCCTGGTAGCCACACCCAATCATCACAGAGACTTTGGTCGACCTCACCAGTGCTTCCAAGTACTTCCAGATGCTCCCAGCCCCCCCTGGAGCTAAGCAGAGTGCTATCAAACTCTGCAAGTGTATTCTCAGATGCTCCTGAAAGCACCTGCAGTTATGGAGGTGACTTCATGATGCTGTAAAGGCATACGCCCGTGTATGGCCTTGTAGGAAGGTATATCAGTAGATACGGTTGCAAACGTGGATGTCCATAATGTAGAGTAGTATAAAGGTAAGATTATCGCTAGAGATCTAAGGCTCGTGGCGAGCCGACTATATATAAAGCTGGTGTTACCCGGCCCTGGACACGTAACGTGCAGCCGTGCCGTTACATTATCCCCCTCTTTCGGTGCAGACCCCCTGGGCTGCATAAACCCGTACAAGAGTAGAAAGGAAACAACCAAACAACCGTTCAACGTACGCAAATGTACGAACCCATAAGTCCCACAACCGATCAGTACCGTATGGTAGCCATTCGGTGGATCCGGCGCACGGGGAAACTCCACCTCCACTTGACTTGTCTCCGGAGGTGGTAAAAACCCGTGCCGACGCCATTTGTACCGGGCCGAGATCCAAAGAAGTAAAAAAGTAAACAAAACAGAAGAACAGAGAAAGAAGGAACATCGAAAGTGACGCCGTCCTCCATATCTCCACATCCGGAATGTCCGGCATCCGACCATCCAATCTCGCACTCGTAACTCGTACCAAGTGTAGGTCATTGTCGGAATTAGACACAGTAATCTCGGTGAAATCCCCAATCATAGTATGAGCCTCGTCTTGACTTGGTGGCGTTGATAGTGGCTTCCGCTCGCTGCTCATCATCGCCATCGCCATTACAGCGGTATAACTAACTTGTAAGCATTCCAGTAACCGGTCATACTCACTATCCTTCCAAGTGCGCTAGCACTCGAGCTTTCCTAATTCCTCCTGAACAACTTCGCAGGCCCAACCCATCAGTGATCATTGTTGCGGCTTTGGACGCTGCTTCGGTAGTCATTCGCGCTCAGCCCGCACGGATGAAGCGGGCTTGACTTCTCGGCGTGGATTGTAGCTTCTGCTCTCGGTATCATAGCCGTCGGTGATGGTCAATCATATATGACCTCGTATCTATCTCGTAAGCTTCTCATCAAATGGTCATTCATACCATGTATATTCAAGCGCATTTGCGCTCTCCCGACCCTCGTGCATAGCTCTGTAGGCCAGCCTCGATATCTGACATCCTCTCTTGCAGCCGGTGGCTCTCACACGGTGCCCGTCAGTAGTTATATTCATCCTCCTTCAGCATCGGCCAAGCAGGCTTATAGGCCTCCAGTGTGGTCGTTCGGCATTCATTTCGGTAAGCCGTTTGGTAAACATCCCAGTCGGTGCCTTCGGTGGAGGGCTCCCGATAATCCTCTTATTCAATCCCAATTTGGAGTCCTTCGTCCGTGATCTTGGTCGCTGCGAAATCTCAGTGATCATCTCTTGGTAGTTGTCTCAACTGTCTCTCATGATGCCATTCGGTGACTGTGTCTTGCGATGCCGTTCGGTAGACTATTTGGTACGTTCGGAGATCATTTTCGGTCTCGTTCGGAACTGCTTCGGTAGACATAAATGCACTCGTTCGGCATAGATCAAGCTCACTTGATCTTCTCATCATCTCTCCGGTGCTCGTATAGTCGCACTGATCATCCTCCAAGTCGGTGCACTTGTAGGTACACTTGACACCCGCCCTGTGCTCGGTGCACTTATCCTCTCCAATTGCTCGCCGGCTTTCCTCCGGGTACGCTTTCCGCTCCATCTCCAGGTGTGCTCGCTGTCACTTGTTTGGGTATCCACATCGTCGTTTCCTCAGTTCACTTGTCGTTTCATCTGGTTGACTCTTCTCCACGTGCTTGTTGACTCTGCTAGTGATCTCTTCCATGGTACACTCATCGACTAATCTCCAGCTGCGATTCTCTGCCGGCAAGTGCGCTTTGGTGCTTCCCCGCGGCACTTCTGATACGGTGATTGTTCGTGGTAGCAATTGTTGCGATTCCGGCATTGTCATCCCCCTTTTGTACGTCGTAGCTCTGCCGACGACTAATCCATTACGGCTTCTTCTGGTGCCATATCGATTGGTTAGGATTGATTCTGAAGTTGATTTCCCGTAGCAGCTGTGTATCTCGGGAATGTCGAGACTGAGTCGGGATCTCATTCGGGATTGTAACATGGGCATGCGGCTTCTTGATTCATCTGTAGGTGCGTTTGCCATCGCTTCTCTGGGTGCACTTTTCGCCGTTGCTAGCCTTCTCTATTGGTGAATGCGTTTCACGGTGCTTCGTTCCTGCACTTCCGGTACGATAATTGTTCGCGGTAGGGGTTGTTGCGATTCCGGCACTGTCATCCTCCTCTTTAAGGATCGTTGCTCCGCCAAGGATTAATCTCGTACGGCTTGTGCGGTATCGGCATTGTAGCTGTGACTCGGGATCTGGTTCGGGATCGTATTCGGCATTGGAACTCGGGCATGTAGGTGCATGATTCGGTATCTCTGAATGGTGCTCTGAATAGTGCCTGAGTAGTGCTCTGAATAGTGCTCGGTGTCGTACTCGGTGGAGCCATGCCGCCGGTACATCGTATGGCTGCTTATCTGCGCTCGATTGTAACTTCGTAGCTTGAAATCAAAATCGTGATTTCGAGAATGGTATAACTTCGCATAGCCTGAATATCTTCATAAAAGGGAAGGAGATTGATTGTCATCCATCTCCCGTGATCCATCTCCTGTCATCCACCTCCGGTCATCCATCCATATCCGGTTGCGATCCATATCCTGCCGCGATCCATCTCCGGCCGCAATCCTTCTGGTCGCGACCCATCTCCGGCTGTGATCCAGTTGGTTCCAGCCATTCGTTTCCACCATGTGCATAATTGCGCTCGTATGGGCCGCATTCCGTGACTGCTCCTGTAGCTCTGTAAGCCCTCTAAAGGTCATATTTACTAACCTCCATAATGTCCGCCTGCCATTGACTCATCATCGCAGTCCCATAATCCATCCGGTGACATATTGTCCATCGTAAGAAAATACCCACTCATCGATCCGTCCATATGGCATGGGATCGTTAAGTCCAAATCCGTGATCCGGCTTCGTGAGCACGTGATCTTATTCCACGCAATTGCGTGAATACCGCTCGACTCAACTCAACTCAACTGAAAACTCCGTTCAACTCAACTCCGCTTAATTGTAATCCACCCATATGGCAAATTGTAGCCGGGCTCCAAATCGATTGCATGGTCAATTGACCGATGCGGCGGGAGTGTCTTCGCCTCTTTGCAGAAAACCTCCACGAAATCCCCGTGTATTGCCGGGATATGTCCTCCATCGTCTGTAGGCACCATCTTTGTCGTGGTGCCGGCTCCATCTGCAAACGTTAGTTCTCAATTCATAATATATATGGAGCGGTATGAAGGAATATCCAGGAGCCCGGATTTAAAACGGTTCGCCACAATAGGGCCAAGCCCCGCCGTCCAGTACTCCCTTCGTGTCTCGGCGTGCCGGTAGCAGTCATTCAAGGTCCGCATTGTTGGTACACTCTTCTGCCGCAACTACCGCCGCTGCTCCCTGCTCGCCCGTCCAGTGCCTGGTGCCTATCTCACGGTTCACCACTAGAGATGCTTTCCACGGTCACTCCCAGCAGCCCTATACGAACTCCCACTCTTAGGAAGAACGTCCAAACGACCTCCTCACTGGCCAGTTGATCGTCAAAGGCATTGGCTCCAAGTATTTAAATATCCGGAACACCGCCACCTCCTTCGGAACACGCCTCCTCCCTAGCCGTGATCCAGGTACATTCCCGGGGCATACCTGATGGCCTGCCCGGTCCACTGCCACCTCTTCCGCTCACCCTGGGGTTCGCAGAGCCCAAAGTCGAATGCTTTGCAAGTCGACGCTGATTATCCAGCTCAGTGTGTCCACCGCGGCTGCAACTAATTTGTATGAATAAGCGAGCTCAGCGAATCACATACTTGTCACGCCCAATTGGGACTGTCTGACAACCAAATACTGTCCTTGCCTCACCCAATTGGGACTGTCTGACAATCAAATAATGTCCATTCCCACGTGGGGATAGATACATCAATTGAACCTCTTTGCACTTTAAATACATGCGGAATCCGCTGGTCTCCTGAGAGTGCCCAGACAGTCCATCCTCCGGTAGCCCCGTGGATCCTTAGAATCCCGGCTACAAATAAAATCATCTCCAGTGCGTTCCTAAAAAACCCTCTTTGTATGCCATCGTATGGGCACATCCGTATTCGCTCGTTGGTGATTGATCCGCTTTCGTTGACTTGTTTGACGAAATAGAATAGAGTTGGCGCAGATGGCTCTCTGTCATCACAACGATCCGATTCGGTCGTCCAATCAGGTGCCGATTGTGATAATTGACAATGGTAGTTGCGAATCGTACCTGCTATCCACTCTAGAACATTCGGGGGTTATTATACTTCCCATGCAGAGCTCCCACACGATCTGCGATCGCTGCTCCACTATCTTGAACTGTGTCCATCAATAGACCAATGATACCGGTAATCATATCGGTAATCATACTGGTAATCATACTTGATTCATTGAGTCGCTGACCGTATATAGCCTTGTAAGACTTCCGTAGCCTCCGCGGTAAACTCCTAACATCCTCCGTAACGTGGATAATTCCATTGAGTCGTATAGAAGGTAATCGCGATTTCGACTGCTGTCGGCGATGTAGATCGACTTGACTCGCGTGTATTTCGTAAACGCGCCCAGATCCTCCGTAGGTGCACTTCATTCGAGAGAAGTGACCAACTATCGTCAATTGACTATCATTAACAGCGAACTGAAGTAGAACTGGCTTCGGCATTGCCGGTGACACGACTCTCGGTAGCATATGGGCTATGGAGTTGTCCCTGTAATCATCAATTGACTCAATTGAAAGGTAACTTATCAAATCTCATTGATGCGGCAATTGGTAGCCTTCGCATTCTCGTATGATGAATTTGTAGCGATTGACTTCGACTGACTTGGTCACTGACGCCTCTCCAGGCCGGTTTTCCTCTCGAATCAACTCGGAATTGTCTCTGCCACTGTTAACGTCAATTGGGTGTACTTCCCCAGCCTAGTTGCTTCTGCAATCTGTCACTGTCAATTCCGGACGATTTTTCCTTCTTAGGTGTCGTGATGCGTCTCTGGCCAATTGGCCTCTGGAATCCGCACGAAATGGTCTGTTACCGTTAACCTCAATTCAATAGACATATCAAAACACTTCGCTGATGCGATCAGTGCTCCCAAATCTGTATGCTGTATCGCATGTATCGTGACGCGTCGGAAAGGGGTAATTCATGAAATCCCGTATGCGAAACGTATCTGAAATTGTAAGAGCGATAATAGTGTAAAGGCATACGCCCGTGTATGGCCTCGTAGGAAGGTATATCAGTAGATACGGTTGCAAACGTGGATGTCAATAGTGTAGAGTAGTATATGGTAGTTATAGTAAGATTATCGCTAGAGATCTAAGGCTCGTGGCGAGCCGACTATATATAAAGCTGGTGTTACCCGGCCCTGGACACGTAACATGCAGCCGTGCCGTTACAATTGTTGAGGAGCCTGAACATGTTTGTTAACTGCTTTCAGTTCTCGTGAATTTAGCAAGTAAGTCTTCAATACTCTAGCCAGTTAGAGAGATAACGTGACGTTAAACAGACTCACTTTGTCGTTGGTTGCTGAATCGAAACGTTGAAGAAGCTTTGCTACTTCTCAACAAAGTGCAAAGGATACTCACCCTACTTAAACACAAAACACGACCGTAACCTCACGCTAACCGTTGCTTTGGCGGAACGAGAGGACTGCAGGGATTAAGTAGGTGTGGCGTTGGCACACATAGTCATGCCGCCGAAAAGTTTTCAGGGTTAGGTGTACAATGTAAATTGCTAATGAATGGTCAGCCCAAAACCAGCGGACCAACTGTGACAAGTCCGCTGGGTATCGGAGACTCTTGAATAAGGCCTAATATGTTTGGAGGAATTATCTAGCTAAAGTTTCTCATACGTTGTGGCAGCCTCTCATTGAGGTACGCCTAACCCTGAAATCACGCGCCCCAGGGACTTTTCGGCGACATGAGTACTGGAGTAGTGTAAGAGAAGAGGCTCGCAGCTTCTCTTTGGTGTGAAGGGATGAAGTCCTTCAACCCCACTATTCGATAGACGGAGACAGTACAGACAGAGTTCACTAAACCTTTATGCAATGTCCTCGCATTGTTCTCATTTTCGAAACGTCCGCTTCTTTGACGAAGCCAATCCAGATATCGTCCTAGGAGGTCTAGTACAGAATGGATCCCTTACCGAGAGGAACTTTCTCGTGATGCTTGGCATCGTCCTTGTCAGCACTGCCCTGATTCGCGTCTGTGAAGGATACCGGGAGGGTGTCTCGATGGTTGATACTCGTCTCAATGCGGGTGAGTATATGGTCAGCTGTGAAGGTAAGTTCAGTACCGTGCTTGTGCGAGTGTTTCTGAGCTAATTGGTAAGGCGAAATCCAAGTCAGTGACGAACCGTGGGTCCACCGCATCATCTCGCACAGTGTGTCCGGCCGCGATGTTGCATTTCGAAACGAAATCCGTGCTCGCGATGGTAGATATGTCATTTCAGGTGGTGTGAATCGGAGTGCCCCATACAGGTGGACAGCACATATCTTTCCGCTTGAGAAAGAAAGTCTCTAGATTCAATCCAATTATAGGACTAGAGTCTCAAAGATCAACTGGTTGCAGAATGGGTTTCTCCTTAGCGCGAACGTTCACTAGCAGTTTGATCAATATCTTGTATCGGTCAACCCGGATGTGAGCTTACTCTCCAATTAGATGGGAGCATATACCAACACTTGTCGAAGGACAAATACAAAATCACAGTGTTTGGTGTCGATGACTATGGTTGGGATGGCCGTATTCTCGATCCCGTGTGTCGTGATCCAGCAGATCCTCATCATGTGTCAAATCAGCTTCTTCGATGGCATTTTAGACAGTCGGTCCTAGCAAATATGAGAGGAGCGGGAGAGCCGGTCTTCGAGCATGATTTCCCGCCGGGAACGGATATGATGAAAGAGATTCGAGAAGGGCCATTGGCGTAGGAAAGGTTTGAGTTGGAGACTGAGAGAGCTTGTTTGAGGATTCGAAACAAAGGTGTTTATTTTTTTATTTGTTAAAAGTTCGGAAATGTAATTAATTATTAATTAATTCACGTCCCCCTTTATACTATGAGTAAAGGGGGCGAAGCCTTAAGTAAGCCGAGCGAACGCCACACCTGAGCCAGAAGCGAGGATGGACGCAAGCGTTCCCAGCAGCTAAAGACAGAATCTTATGGAGGATGATGTGGAACAGGAAGAAGATACACCAGTTGATCAATGCTTGGGAGTACTGCTAGAACTAGAGGAGTCAAGAGTGGTCCTATTAAGAGAAGAACCAACTTATAGTTAGGGATCTCAGGATAATAGAATATTATCACTTGTACTGGCTGACAGCTTTTTGTGACCGGACAACGGCCTGCTGACGCTGACAAGTACACAAAAAAACACCAGACGGATACCCTTTGCTGACTGCTGACGTCTGGACCACAGTAACCAGTACCGTACTTTATATTTCAAAAGAGTTCACCATCTAACCTCCAAGTAGCTTTCCGAACAGTCCGGCACTACCGCCGCGCTTGTCACCGACTCCGAACTCTGCAACCTCTTCTACCCACTCCTTCAGCCGGTTTCGGTCACTCATTGTCCGCACATCCGTCATTCGTTTCTCGTGTATAGGCTCGCCTCGACGGAATGGAAGAAGTGTTGGTAAGGAGTTGATCTGTATGTACATAGTCAAATAAAGTACCTTCCGTTAACATGGGTGGGCAGGGCAGCCGGAAGCTCTCAACACCACAATGGTACTGTCCCCTGGCGGCTATCCGTATCCGCGTACAACCCGTGCCAATTGCAGACCCCGAGAATCAAGTACGCACCATATATCGTGACCCCAACTCTCCTACCCTTCCACCTTGAGCATCCAACTCCACCTCCACATACTGAACATCGGGGTCCATGTCTCCGCGATTTGCAAGCAGCTCAAGGAGTCGCGGCCGAACAGTTCGGCAACTGGGACAGTAGCTAGCCATCCATAGGGTTATTAGCGGGGTGTTAATCTGGGTAGAGAGACGGAGAGCCGTATGGAAATCGTTTTCATTGCGGACGGAGTCGTAGATACGGGCTTTTTGGAGAGTGGATCCGGCATGAAACACGCGGATATGTTTAGAATGTTTCATAATGAGAAGACGGAGAGATAATGTTCGCATGTTGTGGGGTCTGAAGAGCACAAGGTCGGAAATTTGCGAGGTTATCGCACGCACTGTTATGCTCTACGTCATCGATTTTGCACTGCATGGAGTAGGCGGGAGTACCTGATTTACATCTCACACAAACACGAACGACTGGGGTCTTTTTCCGAAATCTAAGATTTATACTAACTCGATGATAATCGCCACTAAATCTAAAGCGCTCAGCGTCAGATCAATTATTCTTAGGAGGACTTCGTGGAACTAGAAGGATTCCACACACAGCCCACCATTAAACGCGATACGGAGGAGCGGTAGTTAACGTGGAAGATACGCCTTGCGCTGAGTTTGTACCGGAATTGCACCTCACCTCCAAACCCTTCACATCGCAGGCTTTCAAGCTGCATTGACGATTAGATAATATCAAGCTTCATCCTGTCAACACTGTTGCATGTCCACCGCCGGGGTAGTAGAGTTGCTGACTTGCAGCACCCCGCGAGTTATGCCTTCAACCTGTGGGTTGAAAGTAGAGTCTCTACCGCTCCTCGCGAGCTTCACCCATTGGTTTCATCCACTACTTGTCTCGGTATCCCCACGTGACACCCTATCTTGGACCGGTACTGCGCCCACAATCCAAAGGTTGTTCAACTAAGTACAGTCCGATGCAATTCCGTTAGTATGGACAATATCAGTACCTAAAGACACTACAACTAGATAGCGCAGCACCCCCAACAAGCCACTCAAGCTGAATTGTGAAGTCTTTTCCTCGCGCTCTGAGGAATCGGGAGGAAAGGCCAAATTTGGTAGAGCATGCAGCCACTGAAGATTTTTGCAAAATGATGCCATCAGTTGCGCCTCTCATACACAATTTTCCCTAGAATGTTAAAAACCACCTATTTCAACCCACGGCGGCACTTCTACGCGGATAAAAACGCATGGGTGGCTTCATCCGGCGTCGGCTTCACGAATACAGTCGGAGTACTTATGCATGGACAAAACTTTAGTGTTAGGTCTTGATCATAGGCGAGACGAGTATCATTTAATTGGTCTCGATGGTTCGTCTAGCATGAAAGGCGTTCGGCTCTAAGCTGGCTTATCCATTCGACCCGAGGCCGCCGTTTTCTCAACGTTAGATATCCGGGAAATGCTCCAGAAGGCCAATCGCTTCTCCCGGAGACATTCGCCCGAATAGCACTTATATGCATGTTTGATGCCACAAACTCGCCTGTTCATCCCTTGTAGCGAGGCTTGGTACCAAGCTTGTAGTTGCTTAAGTTAGTAGGACTTAAGTAATATGCATAGCATAGGACTTAGTCTGAGTTCGCGAATCTTCAATGCAATGTGAAATTCTTATGCTGCGGTGAACTGAGAGCGATATTAAACGCTGCTAAAGTTATTATTCTGGGGGCATTTGACGTCAATTTAAACAGCGTATGCGTGCTACCGTAATTGAGATGCAAATATCCTTAAAATGCTAGCTCTGATCAAATGCGCGAATCCAGACTGATGGACTTTAGATACTCACGTATTTGCCTACACATCCAACGTATGAGACATGGATTTTAACCTGCACGTGCTGCGCTGGTCACAGAGGTTGGGACGTTACCAGTCAGCAGTAAGCAAGGGGTTCCTACATCAGTCCCATTGAAAAAGCCCGTCAGCAATGCAGCACATCCCAACCTCAATGACCGGCCCAATAAACGAAGAGCATCTGTGTTATTCACCAAAAGTCTGTCTTTTCTACGTAACCTTAACCAATATGTTGGCAGTTTCCAGCAGCCACTCGGATGACCATGGAACTCTCACATATTTAATGCATATTAGTGCATATGATTCCGACCAAGAAGGTAAATGCGAGAAGCGATGTTGGATGCAGAGTTTAGACCCAACAGTCCCGTTACCGAGATTCACGTTAAGGTCTCAATCTCGGCACCTCAGTCATGGGGCAGGTACGGTACCGAGAAGCTCGACATTATTTCAATGACGATCGCCGATATGTACCCATGCTACTATTTAGTTTAATGCAAAAGTGTTATGATAACGACTCTCAATGCACCATATACACCTACCTACTCTAGGCATTGCAGAGAATATCTAGATCTCAACTCAGGTCAGATTGGAAGTTCGGACAATCCGAAACTTATCCTCGTGTCACTCACGTGGCAGTACAAGGGGCATGCTCTAGCGTGCTTCGGCGATGCTGCCGTATGCTTCGCATAAGGTTCTGGAATATGTCGTTCTCTGAAAGTGGTGGTTGTTGTCGAAGGTACCGCGTAATTCTAGAACCGGTGGGTTGTTCGCCGTATAGAGTATGCCGCGCTGACTAGGATTTTACCCGCATTGAGGGCTTGTCTGCACGAGTACGTCCCGTGTGTCTACAACGGCAGGCGAGGTGGGGCGAGAGAGAACCCTGGCGGGAGTTTTGGGTTGATTGAATTGCAGGCGGAACCCGCAACGCCTGCACGACAAGTTGCGCTATATATAAAGTCACAGTACTGTGTTATGCAGGCAGAGTTCGGAAGAAGGAAGGTGGACAAAGCCAAATTGATGATGACAAGATGTAGGGGTGCTTTCGGATGTGAATCACCGGAACACCTCCCTTGCATCTTTGTCGTCTCTTTCTCTCTACTGTAGGAGGTCGTGATATACATTAATAATATAATCATAATCCTATTCCAATGCGGCGGTGATGGTAATGGTGGCAAGCGTGTATATATTAGCGGGTTGCATTTGTGGAGAATGAAGAGGGGAGAAGGTGGGGACGTTCGATGTAAACTCAATTATACCTAAGGTTTTACGAATTGGTATCGTTGCCGATCGCGCAAGATGATCGTCGACGTTACATTGAGTACACCTCACTTTTCATCACAGCACAGCACATCACAACACAACATATCACATTCTTATCTCTTCTTTGCTTAATGTTAGCGTATTTCGTATTTCGTATAATCCTTTAACACCAAGATATCGCCATCTCCTCATCGCAGACTTGACACTGCACATTGCTACGGCCTAACGATGTATAGTTACATGCAACCATCGCGATCGGAGTACTAGTAGAGGCACCTTTTCACAAACAGCGGAGCTTCCCCTCCCACACTACCTGCACCGCACCGCATCCCTCGACGACCGCAACGGTTTTCGTGCGCCCAACTGTCTTTCTTCCTCCGCTCATTCATATTCGCCATCAACCAAGCACGCCTACCATTGCACCGGGCTACGAGGTAGCTCTTCGGTTACCCTTAGCATGGAGGGCTGGCTTCAGGTACCTCCTGGTGAGCGAAATCTAATCGGTCGCGCGCAATGGAAGGTACTGTATACTCGCTCTGTTCGCATTCGAGTGCTGTAGCTGACAATGCCGTGGAACAGCCAAGGTACCTCCGCTTCAGCAATAATTTCAACGGATCGCGGTCATCGGTTTCTACCACAGCATCGTCTACCCGACCAACCACCTCCGGGAGTATCAATTCTTCGAGCGCAACTACACCCACAGGAGCGACAAAGAGTGGGCTGGAAAGAAGCCAGAGCACGCATCACGTTTCGGCGCTGGCTACAGCCGTGGCTGCGGATGCTGCAAGGCAATGGACTTTGACTATTTTCAAGCAGAAGGTGGGGAATGATCATATCCAACTTCCATTTTGGGTGGTGTTAGAGTAGCAACGGTGACGAGGGGCGGCGAAGGTGGTTATAAGTAGTAAACGAGTTCTAACTATGCTCTGTCGTACAGACTGATCTGGAGCCGATCGTGAGATATCCGTGAGTCGCGACACAGACGGAAGAACAAATGTGCGGCATATGGTTGACAGGGTGGATAGAATACAAAGGATCGCATCGTGCTATATCGGGGACGTGGCTGCGAATAAGAAGAAATCACCAGTCTTACCTACACTTGTCATCAACCTCCGAGGCTCTGAAATGCCACTACACCACTCATCTTCATCGTCGTCATCGCGGAAGTTCCGACGGAGAAGCAATGAGGTACCATCGAAAGATGGATCGAGGGGGAGTGCCATGGGATCAACACTGCTGTTTCGGCCCCATGGAGACGAACCGTATTGTTTGGAGAGGTGGGCGAGGGAGATACAATCCCGTTTGATACAAAGTCATACGACAGTGACTCGTTCCAACACGGTGGATAACACATTCCGGGGAGAATTAGAACAGAACGATGACGACCCACCATCCCTATTTCTAATTAATGGCGAGCCTAATACCACTTTCCTGAGTCCATCTATCCGCTCCAAAAACAGTAATCTTTCGAGTATAGACTCGGATGACAGATCGAGCCTGGTGAGCAACTCACCATCAGAGATCCTTGGTTCACCTAGAAGCGGCACTGAAGAACGCCGTCCCCAATCCGCCATGAGCGAACAGATCCAACCACGGCAAAATCTGAGAGGCACCTACCCCCGCAAACGCTCAGATGATGCCACAGCCAAAGGCTCTGGGCCAGCTAAAGGTTCTGGACCAGTGGGCACGGCACCTGGTCGGCGAGAAACTATCCTTGACCGCTTCTTTTCCTCCACTGTACCTCAAAATCCTGTCTCTGAAAAGCCCGAGAGGAGAACTATGTCCTCCATGGCTCGGTTCGAGGCATTGATGAATGATCTAGAATCTGCGCGCGGAGGAGACATAATACTACAGCACGCACCATCACCACCACCACCACCACCACCTATAATATCGTCGGAACGTCCCCGCCGAATACCTTCTCCGACTCAGCGCGCACTCGAATTTGTATCCACTGGCCAACGAAGACAGTTATCAAGTCCTACTACACAGACAATACAATCGGAAGAACAGGGTTTTCCCTTCTATACTACCCTGCCGACTATTAATGCGCTCGCCCCGATACCATCTGAGCGTAGCGATAGCGATAATGATACCTTGCACACCAACTCGACAACAGGAACGGGAAGTGTCACTGCGGAACTTCCCGCAGCGCCTCTAGTGCCAGCAAACCAGGGTAAGCGTCACTCGCTTGCTGATTTCTCGATTATGCGGCTTGCAACGCCGCCGATTTTTGGTGGAAAGGATGGTGGCCCTAGAAGAGGAAGCTATGGCGATCTCGCGCATCTGCCAGAGGATGGAGAGGAATCTGCGGATGTTAGTCCGGTGGTTGAGAATGGTGTTGAGTTTGGGAGGAAGAAGGCGCATTTGGACGTTGAGAGGCCTTTGTTCAGAGAGTTCTCTTTTTGATCAGGCGTGCTCCCTGGGTTTGATGTGTACGAGAACCTCTAACGAAATTTTCTCAGGCTTGAACAGCGGGGGAGGAGGATACCGGTGATCCTCTCTCCCTGTAGTTTTTTGCTTCTTTCACTTTAGCTTATGTGCAACATGTTTAATATATGTGGAAGCTGTGGGTTCTTGTAACTATTTGCACCTCCTTTTTTGTCGATTCCTTTTAGAGAGTTACCTTCTAGCTTTATAAGTATTCTTGCAGGGATAAAGAGAGGGGGTGATTCATTTCATGTAGATACCTTTTTTTTGTTCCCATCTTTTTGTTTTTTCCATTTCTCCGGACGAAAGTACGCGTACGGTAGATATGAAGTGGACGTCATCTCCAATGCATACAATATCAATCTCCCTCATGTAGGTTCTTTCAATCATACTCGAAGGAACTAAAGAGGTTGTTTCTCGACGATCCTCGGATCATAAGCACGGAACAAGCCATATATATATCTGCCTGTATCTTTCCAGTTGATCGAACGTATCAGAGAGCGAGTTTGTATCACGTTGAACCAGAGTGAGTGCGTATGCACCGATACCTGCATTTTTTTATGCCCGAGATTTCAAGGGTAGGAGGCCATTATCTTTCGCTGGCCCATTTAATCTTTCCTATTACAATTATCCAACTGAAAATAAGTCGCCCTCTCGTGGTAGATAACAGCTGGTACCATAACGTATTTAAGTATAACTGAGAACGGGTGCAGTCTAGATCTCCCGGCGGTGTTCTGAAACGAGCTTTAGAGGGAGATAAAGCTAATCATCAATTTACCTCAGGTAAAACAAACGTACTGTGGTGGGGAAATATTAAGTAGTACTTTAGGCTGATAAAGAGGATCAGAGGACGGTGTCTGTTTACTTTGATCAAATGGTTTAGAGTTGCTGATCCGTGCGTGTGGAGAGATGGGGATGGGAATTGCCCATGATACTATCCCCTACACGCAAAGTTTTCTCTGATTTTTAGTCTCGTATGTACACAGCAGTACCTGCGCTAGCAGCTGTGAGCTCAATGTCAGGTTGTGCATTCCTAGGCCGTTGATTAGCCAAAATTTGTGATCGGCATCCCAAACAGGATATGCAACGAATCAGAGGGAATCGGGCATATAGGGGGATACCGAATGATGAATAACTCACGTCACCGGTCATTAACTTCTGATACATATACTAAAAGTGACATTCGAGGTTGGTTCGTTAGCCGGTTATCTGCCGTTTGTAGTGTTGTAACAAGATAAAGTACTTTCTTTTGGGCCCGGATATCTCTGGATTTGAGTTTCTCTTACTTCACTCAGTGACATCCTAGAGTAGAGTACACTGCAGCCTAATGGTAAATTAAAGTCCTGTTCATATAATCCCTCAAGGAATGCTACAGCATCCGTAAGTATCACTGTTTGCAACCTGTGCCTTCGATTCGTTCTCTAAAGTCGCTATTTTGCTAGATCGAATGCAAAATCGATCATTTTCAAACTGCCGCTTCTCGGTACAGTGGTTTCGGAGAAAGTCATGAATTGTCATTCACAACTACCAGACTGGAATCATTTGTTGTTACTGTATGGAGGGAACCGTGAGCACGTTTATTGTAGTGTATCAATGATAGAGACAAGAGAGACCCTCGAGAGTATCTACGGTGTGTGTATGAGAGCAGCAAGTACTCATAAGTGCAAGTGCACATATGCGTTTCGACCCATTCGTTAAATATTTTCGTTAGCCAACAGGTCGACCCATATGCCAACTTATCCGCTTGGTGAATAGGTCAGCCCATGCGCCAACCGAGGGTACTGACTAATATGCCAAATAAGAGCTTTGGGGGGGGGGGGGGGGGGGGGGGGGTGT